>Ga0315277_10000392_pt1 | contig 70427 bp, 59 predicted proteins | sample YL17G05_15_MG_FD_203695 | JGI IMG/M metagenome (GOLD analysis project Ga0315277, IMG submission 203695) | Sediment microbial communities from Yellowstone Lake, YNP, Wyoming, USA - YL17G05_15 | ecosystem: Environmental > Aquatic > Freshwater > Lake > Sediment | place: USA: Wyoming | collected...
AATGATGTTATGAGCCTCGGCGACCTCCATGATCTGCCCGTAGCTGCGTTTCATCAGCTCCATGGCCTCGGCGTCGCTGAGTCCTTCCGGCTGGTGCATCCCGTCGGTGGTGTCCACGTTGGGACAGCCGATCAGGTGTGCCCACTGGATCGATTTCATCACGTAGGGCACGCCCCGAATCGGGCCGTCCTTGCCGGAAAGCGGATACGCGGCATCCACTTGCGAGAACTGCACGCCGTAGGAGTCCATCTTTCGCCGCAGCAGGACCGGGTCCTCGTAGAGCGCCACGTGTGGCTGGTAGCCCAGCCCGTGAATCCAGCTCACGCCGTCGATCAGCCCGCACTCGATGTAGTGCACGCCGTTCTTCTGCGCCCACTGCAGGCACTTCTCGAAGCTGAAATATGCACTGTTGAACGCGTCGGTATGGAATCCAATCTTCATTGCTCACGACCCTCATTGCCCAGGTTCACAGAGCCCGCACGTCGGCACAGCCTTGCCGCGACTGCCGACCGGCGAATTCAGGCCGTGTAACCTACCACATTCTGTCTGCTGCCGCAACTGTTGTCCCCCAGACTCATGGGGTGTCAACCGGCATCCACGTAGGCAAAATCCTGCACCATGAATAGAGCGAAGCTGATACCGCTTTCAGGGGCCGTGCGCTACTCTGATGTGAGTTGCACCAGAGTATACCGGCGGTTTTGTGCAGTCCGCACCAGGCTCGGCCGGGCGGGACGGCCGCCATGACGGATGAAACGGAATCTATGCAAAGGGGGAATTATGAGCAGGACGATCGTACTGGTATCCATGGCGGCCGCGGTCATGCTGGCTGGTTGTCAGGGCGAGAGCATGGGAACATTCACCAAGGAGCACGAACGAGGCCTGATCGGCGGAGCCATTGGCGGCGGCATCGGCGCCCTGGCGGGCCGGGCGGTGGGCCGTAATACCACAGGCACGCTGATTGGGGCGGGCGTGGGCGCCGGGCTCGGCTACCTGCTGGGCAATGAACTGGACAAGAAGAAGGCCCGCGAGCACAACATTGCCCAGCCGACCGAACTGACGGGCACCAAGTGGCATGTGGAGCAGCTCAATATGCCCAACCCGCCGGCGTACCGTGACATGTACCTGTCGTTTGAGCCGAACAGCACGCTGGTCACGACCACCGTCACACCCGACGGCCGGGTGCTCCGGGCGGTGGAAACCTACCGGATCGCGGACCACACCTTGATCATCAACAGGGGACCTGCAGGCGACCAGCCGGGCTATATCATCAACGCCGACATGACGAAGTCCGACACCGGAATGGCAATCAGCTCCCCGCAGTTCAGTGCCACGCTTCGGCCTGTGAACGAAATCCCCAGGTAATGTAGCAGCGGGCAGCCACGCTACTGATTCCAGATTCTGCGAACGCAGCCTTGGCGTGACCGCAACGAGGTCACGCCAAGCACGCCGGGCGGTCCATCGCGCATCCCCCGTCGCGGGTACGCACAGTGCGGCCGCCGCTTGCGCCACCACGCCTGTTATTGCTCCGTGCCACCGCGTCATGCTCAGCGATGCAATTTGCCTCCGATTGAAAATTGTGGACGGGACCGGCACTGTGCTATAATGCCCGCCGGAGAACCACAGGATGCAAAGTGCAGCGTATGAAATTGGCACACGACGACCGCTGATCGACGGAGCTTGCCGATATTTGCGCGGCGAGTCCGCTATCTCAAATCGTGACGTTCAGTCTCTGACATTCTTCTTGGAGGAACTGCCATGCAGGGTCCCGTATCTCGTCGAACATTGTTGAAGGCTGGTGTAGGGGGCGGCGCCGTGTTGGCGTTCTCGGCGGCCAGTTACGCGCGTGTGATCGGTGCCAACGACCGGATTTCCATTGGGCAGATCGGCTGCGGCGGCCGGGGCGTCGGCGCCCATATGGCGGGGGTGGCTCCCTATGCCAAAGACCAGAACATCGAGGTCACGGCGGTCTGTGATCCGTGGCGGCTGCGGCGGGAGGAAGCGTCGGCCAAGGCGAAAGAAACGTACGGCCGGCCTGCCAGGCAGTTCGTCTCCTATCGCGACCTGCTCGCCCTGAAGGATGTCGACGCCGTGATGATCGCCTCGCCCGACCACATGCACACAACGCATCTGAAAGCGGCGGCCGAGGCGGGCAAGGACGCCTACTGCGAGAAACCGCTGGCGATGGATATGGACAAGCTCAAGGAGGCATGCGACGCCGTCAACAAGGCGAATATCGTCGTGCAGATCGGCACGCAATTGCGCAGTCTGCCGAGCTTCACCGGCTGCCGCGAGGTGTACAAGAGCGGCGTGCTCGGGACGGTGGGCCGGATTGAGCAGTGCCGAAACGATGAGAGACCCTATTGGTATTCCTACGTGAAGGACGTCAAGCCGGAGGACGTGGACTGGAAGGAGTTCTTGGGCGACGCGCCCTCGCAGCCGTTCGATCCGGTGAAATACTCCGGCTGGTACGGCTATCGCGAATTCTCCGACGGCCCCGTCTGCGGCTACGGCAGTCACTTCCTCGACCTCGTGCATTACATCACCGGCGCCAAGTTCCCGACGAGTTGCGTCTGCCTCGGCGGGACGTTCACCTACAAGGACGAGCACAAATTCACCTGTCCCGACCACGTGCAGGCCCTCTGGATCTATCCCGAGGGATTCATGGTCAGCTACTCGACTCTCTGCGGCAACGGCGCCGGCAACAGCTTCAAGATCTTCGGCGACCAGGGCATCCTCGATATGGTCGAGTGGACCAAGCCCATGCTCTCGGCCGAGGGCGGCGCCAAGCGCCAGGGCCAGATTCGCGGCCGCAATCCCGTAAAAGATGTGCCCCGGGCGGAACACTTCCTCGACTGGCTCCAGTGCCTGCGCTCTCGTCAGACGCCGAACGCCCCCATCGAGGCCGGCTACCAGCATGCGGTCGCCTGTCTCATGGCCGTCCGCGCGTTCGACACCGGCAAACGCACGGTTTACGACGCTGCCAAGCGCGAGATTCGCGAAGGGTGATCCGATTTACGATTTACGATTTGTGATTTGCGATTTCGGAGTGCGGCTCTTCGAGCAAGAGGAAATCGCCCATGGCAAATTGCTGATTCAGACGGGAGACGGGAAATGATTCGACGGCGACAGGTCACGCGACGGGAGTTTCTGGACCAATCGGTGAGACTGGGGGCGATATCCACGCTGGCGTGGACAGGCTCCGCTCTGGGGCAAGGACAGGCTGGCGCAGCACGCGGTGCGACGTACATGATCGGGTGCTACACTCGGCCGTGGGCTCAGTATGAATACCGTGCCGCTTTCGATGCGATTGTCGAAGCGGGCTATAGATATGTCGGGCTGATGACCGCCAAGGGAAAGAACGGCCTTGTGATTTCCGTGGACACCACACCCGAGGAAGCGGCTCAGGTCGCGGAGGAGGTCAAGAAGCGTGGCCTGAAGGTCGTGTCCGTGTACGGCGGCGGAATCCCGGTCGACAAGTCGCTCGAAGCCGGCATCGAGGGCCTCAAGAAGCTCATCGACAGTTGCGCCGCCTGTGGGACGATGAATCTGCTCATGGGCGGTGTCGGCGATCAGAAACTCTATGAGCCCTACTACAGGGCGATTGCGGCTTGTTGCGATTATGCGGCCCAGAAGGGTATGGGGATCAGCGTCAAGCCCCATGGCGGATTGAACGCGACCGGGACGCAGTGCCGCAAGACTGTCGACTTTGTCGGGCACAAAAACTTCGGCATCTGGTACGACCCGGGCAACATCTTCTACTACTCCGACGGCAAACTGAACCCGGTGGACGATGCGCCCAGCGTGAGCGGGCTCGTCATGGGCATGTGCATCAAAGACTTCAAACCGCCGAAGAATGTGGACGTGACGCCGGGCACCGGACAGGTGGACTTCCCGGCGGTCCTCGCTAAGCTCAAGGCAGGCGGCTTCAAAAGCGGGGCGCTCGTCGTCGAGTGCCTTGCTCCGGGCGATCTCGCGCACACGCTGGAAGAGGCCAGCAAAACGCGTCAATTCCTGGAAAACCTGACCGGTCAGATATCAGAGGAGCGCAAGAACGTGTCCTCAAACACACAGCAACTTCAGGCCGGGGTGGCGGTCACGGATATTACGCCGCCGCTGGGCTATCGGATGAGCGGCTATTTCAACGAGCGCCTCAGCACGGGCGTCCTGAACCCGCTGCACGCCAAGGCCCTTGTCCTGCGGCAGGGGGGCACGCGAGCCGCAATGGTGTTCTGCGACATCATCGGCCTCTCGCTCGATGTGTCGAGGCGGGCGAGGGAGCAGGTCCAACAGCAGACGGGGATTCCCGCCGAGAACATCCTGCTCGCGGCGACGCACTCGCATACGGGCCCGCTGTATCACGATGCATTGCGAAATTATCTGCACGAGCAGGCGGTCGCCAAGCAGGGAAACGATCCCTGCGAGGCACGGGACTATCCTTCGGAGCTGGTCACGGGGATCGTTGAGGCGATCAAGCAGGCCGATGCGAAGGTGCAGCCGGTGCGGCTGGAAGCGGGAGTTGTCGAGCAGCAGGGCCTTTCGTTCAACCGCCGATTCCACATGAAGGATGGCACCGTCCGATTCAATCCGGGCCAGTTGAATCCGGACATCGTCCGCGCGGCTGGGCCCATCGATCCCAAGGTTGGTATCGTCCTGCTTCGTGATGCGAACGGCCGGAATGCCCCGGCGGGCTTAGTCAATTTCGCCCTGCACCTCGATACGACAGGCGGCACGCAGTACGCGGCGGATTACCCGTACTACGTGGAGCAGGCGTTGCGGCAGACGCTCGGCAGCGACTTCGTGCTCCTGTTCGGCACGGGGACCTGCGGCGACATCAACCATATCGACGTCACGACCAAGGACCGGCGCAAGAGCGACGTCATCGGTCAGACCCTGGCCCAAACTGTGTCGGCGAGTCTTGCTGGCCTCAAGGCCGTGGCCTCGCCGGCGCTATCGGTCCGACGGCAAATCGTGGATGTGCCGTTACAGAAGTACACGCCGCAGGAGATCGAGCAGGCGAAACGGGACATGCCCAAGGTCGGCACGAACGACCTGCCGTTCCTCGATCAGGTCCGGGCGTTCAAGATTCTGGACGTCCAGTCGCGGCCGGGGACCACGCTGCCGCTGGAGGTGCAGGTGGTGCGCCTCAGCAATGAGGTGGCGGTGGTCGGTCTGCCGGGCGAGGTCTTCGTCGATCTCGGCCTGGCGATCAAGAAGGCCAGCCCGTTCCCGACGACGCTCGTGGTCGAGCTATGCCAGGACGAGTGCGGCTACATCCCCACCCGCAAGGCCTTCGGCGAGGGATCGTACGAGACGGTGAACTCCCGGATCGCCCCGGGCGGCGGCGAGCTCATGGTCGATGCCGCCGTCGGCCTGCTGAAAGACCTCGCCGATCGCGCCTGATTCATTGGTCGAATAGCGGGATATTGCAGATCGCAGCGGACACCGCTGGCGGCCGGCCAGGCGAACCTGGCGGCTCGCCGGGCGTAGATATTCTACGTAAAGCATTCGCGTGCTGAGTCTGAAAATGAATTGAATGAATCGCGCGCTGTGCCGTGTAATGACAGGCGATGCGGCTGTCGGCGGAGGGAAGTGAAAAGGAGGTAATAATACATGGGACTCCAGATGAGAATGTGGACGCTGGTCGCCCTGATGTTCGCCATCCTCTACGGCGTCATCGTGGCCATCGGCACTTATACGGGCGCCGGCAACGCCTACACGTACATTGTCATGGCCTTCGTGGTCGTCGGCCTGCAGTACTGGTTCGGCCCGGCCCTCGTCGGGCTGATGATGCGCGTCCGATACGTCGGCGAGGACGAAGAACCCGAGCTGCACCGGATGGTGGCGGATCTGGCCACGAAGGCCGGCATCCCCAAGCCGCGAGTCGGCATCTCGGAGGTTTCGATCCCGAACGCCTTTGCGTTCGGCCGCTCCCGCGGCGACGGCCGGGTCTGCATCACCCGCGGCATCCAGCGACTGCTCAACGGCAACGAGCTGCGGGCCGTCCTCGGCCACGAAATGTCGCACTTGAAGAACCGCGACATGATGATCATCACGTTCCTGTCGGTGATCCCGCTGATCTGCTACTGGGCGGCGTGGAGCCTGATGTTCCGGCGGAGCCGCCGGGATGACAACGGTGCCGCCTTGATCGGACTCGGGGCTTTTGCGATGTACTTTATCTCGAATCTGCTCGTCCTCTACGGCTCCAGGATCCGGGAATACTACGCGGACGAGGGCAGCGTCAAGCTCGGCAACGAGCCGCAGTACCTGGCCACGGCGCTGTACAAGCTCGTTTACGGCTCGGCCCGACTCAAGAACGATCCACGAGGCCAGTACGAGCTGCACCAGATCCAGGGCGTCAAGGCCTTCTTCCTCAACGACGTGACGAACGCGTCGAGAGAGATCGCCGAGCTCCGGGAGATCGACCATAACTACTCCGGCACGATCGACCGCAACGAGCTGCTGGCCCTGCGCTCGCAGACCGTTCGCCTCAGCGGCTCCGAGCGAATGATGGAAATCTTCACGACCCACCCGAACATGCTCAAGCGCATCCAGCGTCTGGCCACCTTGGCGTAGCCGCAAGCGTTTGCAGTGATGCCGTAAGGTGTTTCTCTCCATGTCCTTACGCGCACACCACGGACAACCTCATACTCGCTCTGCATGGCCTTGTCCTGCACCCATGCGCTGCGGAATTGTGGAGTTCCGAGTTGACAAACGGGCGGTTCATGTGGTACCATCAAAACGTGGCACGCGTGCAGATGCTTGCCAACCTGAGTCGCCCGTCGAACGAGAGAAGGCCGGAGTCGGAGGTCACGTCATGGATCACCGCAGACAGAGCGTGTGGTGTGTTGTCGCTGCTGTTGTCGTATCGTTGTTCCCGGGTTCCGCTCTGTTTGCCGAGCCGGTTGATCTGACGCAGATTCGCCAGGCGGCGGATACGTTTCTCACGGTCCGGGCCGGCCATCCGACAAAGGCGTCGGGGAAGTTATCTGTGGCCTCAGCGAAGGGCATCGGCGCTGCGGGACTGACGACCGCCGGCACCCGGGAGCTTCGCGACGGCGACGGGACGCTCCTGGCGTACGTGACCGATCTGGAGCCCCGCGGCTTCATCGTGTTCTCAGCGGATACCGATATCATCCCCATCATTGCGTATTCCTTTCGCAGTCGCTTCCCCGACGGACAGGAGCTGAAGCATCCCTTGTACCGGATGCTGCGGGAGGACATGAGGCAGAGGGTCAGGGCCCTGGCGGAGCATCCCGAGCTCAAGAGCGGCAAGACGGGAAGGTTGTGGGGCTTCTATGTCGGCCTGACGGCGGATGAGCCGAACAATGGAACATTCCAGCAATGGCCACCGGAGAACACGACTTCCACGGGCGGCTGGCTGGAAACGGCATGGGACCAGAGCGCACCTTACAACCAGTTCTGCCCCCTGGACGCGGTGGATCACACCCGATCCTATACCGGCTGTGTAGCCACGGCGGTTGCACAAGTCGTGAATTACCATCATCTGTACAGCCTCAACTTCAGTGACAGCGACTCCTACACGGCGTACAGCGGCATGGAGATCGACGCCGACAGCGCCCTCTACGATTTTCCCTCCTTCGATGAGTTGAACGCCCGCCTCGGGGCCGTCCGGGACAAGCACAGCCAGGGTATCGACCTGAACGACACAGACGCTGCGGTGCTGAGCTTCGCCTGCGGCGTGGCCGTCCAGATGGACTACTCCAGTGAGGGCTCGGGCGCCAACGTGAGCACCGCGCGGGACGCATTGGTCGGCAAGCTGGGCTTTCGTGCGGCGGACTTGTTCGGCGGGCTCTCCATCGATTCATTTCGCACGCTGCAGGAGAACATCATCAACCGGCAGCCTGGCCTGATCAGCATTCGGCCGCCGGATGGTTACGGCGGGCATGTGGTCGTTTGCGACGGCTACAACACGAACGACGAATACCACCTCAACTTCGGCTGGGGCAGCGACCATCCGGACGAAATCTGCGAGGTCTGGTACCATCTGCAGAGCGACTTCTCCTCCCGCGAGTACGTGGTCGGCGAAACCATTCTGAACATCCGGGCGGCGAAGTCCGTGGTCGACGTGGATCCGGCGTCGATGATTTTCTCCAGCGCCCCGGGAGAGGAATCCGCGTTCCAGACTTTGCGCCTCGTGAACACGGTCGCCGGAGTGGAGGTGAACTCGGTCACCAGCCCGGAGGGGTTTATCATCACTCGCGCGGGGGATGAGTACTTCAGCCGCATCGGCTCCTTCAAGCTTCAGCGAGTGGGTTTTGGAGCCACGATTCGCGTGAAATTCCGGCCGCAGCGGGAGGGCGGGTACTATGGGACACTCGCCATTCAGTACGGCGACGGGTCTGTGAAGTACGTGATCCTGCGCGGGTGGTCGTACGCCGGCGGAACCGAGGTCGCGGGCGGAGACGTGTCGGGCGTGTGGTCGCGGGCCGGGTCGCCCTACTTCATCAAAGGCGACGTTCAGGTGCCCGAGAACGGTGAATTGACGATCGAGCCGGGTGTCAACGTGTTCTTTGTGGGCAGTTACGGCATGACGGTGGGGGCCGATGCGCGGCTGGTCGCGCGCGGCGAGGCCGCTGCCCCGATCGAGTTGACGGCGTGGAACAAGGACTGCGGCTGGACCGGCCTGCGCTTCATCGACTCGGGCGACGACGATGTGCTGAGCTACTGCTCGATCACGTTCGCCAGGAAGGGCGCCGGGTTGATTTCGCCGGAGACAGGCGACGCGGGCCCGGCACAGGACACCGACGGCGGAGCCATCTACTGTGCTGCGTCCGACCCGACCATCGAGAACTGCAAAATCACGAACAATATGGGTGAGGCGGCCGGCGGACTGTATTGCGTCGAGAGCTCCCCCGTGATCAGCAACACGTTGATCGCCAACAATGCTTCGATGGGAGGATATCAGCAGTCGGGCGGCATCTGCTTCGACCAGGGGGGTGTGGCTGAACTGAGGAATTGCACGATCGTTCGCAATTCGCCCGGGGGAATCTTCGCCATGTCCTGGGACGGGCTGAACGTGACGAATACGATCGTGTGGGGCAATGACGAATATCAAATTCAGACAAGCGGGTGCTCGCCGACCGTGTCATTCTGTGATGTCGAGGGCGGCTATCGAGGCGAGGGCAACATGGACGTGGACCCGTGTTTCTTCGATCCGAGCGCCGGAGCGGGGACACAGTACGATGGGGCACTGGCCAACTGGGCGCTGCAGAGCAGCTCACTATGCGTCAATTCAGGAAAGCAGGTAGAGGACCTTGCGGCGACGGATCTGGCCGGGGCCGGCAGGATCCACAGCGGCATCATTGACGTTGGCGCATACGAGAACCAGTCGGACCTGTCTCTGATGACGATCTCGCCTCCGTTTACTGTCGACGCAGGTTTTGTGCCAGTCGACGGCAATTCCGTCGTGCAGGTGGACATCCGGAGCACCGGGACGGCAGACTTCAATATGGTGAGCATGGCGATTTCCGACGGCAACGAGGTGTTCTCTCTGCTGACGGCGGTTGCGGGCCAGGTCCTGACGCCTGGAAGCTCGGTCCAGGTCAGCATTGTCTTTTGCCCGCGGCGGGAAGGGAGTTTCACCGGCACGCTGACGGTGCGTTCAACGGCCGACAACGGGATATGCAGGCAGCTTGAGCTGCGCGGCGTGGGCGTCTCCGGCAAGATCGTCCCGGGCGGCTCCGTCAGCGGCACCTGGAGGAAGGCCCAGAGCCCCTACGTCGTCACCGGCGACATCCGCATCCCCAAGGGAAAGACGCTGACAATCGAGCCGGGAGTCGTGGTGAAGTTCGCCGGGCGGTTCGGATTGACGGTCGGCTACAAGGGCGTCCTGCGCGCGATCGGCGCGGAGGAGGACAGCGTCGTCTTCACCGCAATGGATACGGACAAGGGCTGGTACGGCATTCGGTTCGTCAATACCGGAGCGGATGATGTCTTGGAACATTGCACAATCGAGTACGCGAAGAAGCCCCGCGATGAAGGGGGCGGTTACTTCGATCTCTACGGCGGTGCGATTCTCTGTTGCACTTCCGAGGAGGAGGAGCCGGGCTTCCCCGTCCCTTCCAGTCCCATGATCGACTCGTGCCTGATCGCACACAATTATGCCAGCACCGGCGGCGCGATCATGTGCACGGACGAGTCCGAGGCGATTATCGTTGGGAACACGATTATCGACAATTCGGCAGATTTCGATGGGGCGGGCATTGCCCTGTACTATGCATACTGCACGATCGCCAACAACGTGATCGCCCGCAACTCAGCGCTGGTCGGCGGTGGGATCATGAACCTTCTCGGCTGTCCGTCGATCATCAACAACACGATCGTCCGCAACCGGCCCAGCGCGCTGTACCTCGAGGTCACCGACCTGTATGGCTGGGGCTTGGAGACCTGCATCGTCGCCAATAATATCATCTGGGACAACGAGATCTATATGTCCGATCTCGTGCAGGCCGGAGAGTACGAGATTCGTTTCAATGACATGCAGGGCGGGTGGGATGAGCCGGATAATATCGATGTCGATCCCCTCTTCGTGGACTCCGCCGGCGGCGATTACCACTTGAAATCCCAGGCGGGTCGCTGGGACCCGAACGCCGGAGACTGGGTGGTCGACGAGGTCACTAGTCCGTGCATCGACGCCGGCGACCCGGATTCCGATGTCGCGGAGGAGCCCGAGCCCAACGGGCAGCGTATCAACATGGGCGCCTGCGGCGGAACCGACGAAGCCAGCAAGTCTCCCAGCCAGTAAGCCGCGAGCCGGAAGGGACAAGTTCGAGCAACCGTTTCCTCCGCCGCCGGCCGGGCTTCATGACTGCTGGCGGGCGTTGTAGATGAGGCCGCCGGTTTGGGTGTAGCGACGGAGAACCGCCTGGGCCTCGGCGCGGAGCAGGTCCCGGATCACTTCGATGCCACGGCTGCGCAATGCACCGACCCAGTCAGCGGGCTTGGACCCCTCGTCGAAACCGATCTCGCAGGCATCCTCGCCTCGGGCCGCGCAAACCACGCGCCGGACGCCCGACCAGGGGATCGCGCCCAGGCACATCGCACAGGGCTCCGCGCTGGTCACCAGCTCGTACAGAGCGGGACCGCGGCCCAGGTCGTAATGTCCAACCGTCTGCTGCGCCGTGACGATGGCGATCATCTCCGCGTGGGCAATCGAGCAGTTCGACGACTCCACCAGATTGACTCCGGCGCCGATGAGTCGGCCACTGTCGGGCTCGAATATCGCCGCTCCAAACGGGCCGCCCGTCCGGTGCTCGACGTTCGCGCCGGCCAGCTCGATCACGAAACGCATCCGCGACTCGACGCTGGTGAGCCCATGCCCCCGCTCCGTGATGAGCGGCGCCATCCACTTCGGCAGCCGGATCTCAATCTTGTCAGATTGCAATTCTGGTCTCCATCGACGACACCGGGGCTATCCGAACAGTCTGCCGCTGTTATCTACGTAAACCTTGCTGGCAGACAGGTTTATAATCTTTGCGGCTTCGGGGACCTCATTCAGGTCGGGGACTTTGAGCAGGGTGGAGCATTTACGGCAGCGCAGACGCCGATCCGCTGCATCCGCAGCCAGCCACCAACGATACCCGCAACGAGGGCACCTCGCGATGATATGCATGCAGTCACCTCTGTGTCAGGTGCTCCGAACAGTTCCTGACCATTTCAGATCGGCATGGCGGCTGGAAAAATCTTAATCGGCGTGGCAAATCTGCTTCGCCTGGGACGCCGGGGTGTCCTATAATGCCAAGTCTCCGCATCCAGGGTGCGCGGGGGCGCTGGGCAAGGTGATCTTCGGCCCTTGCAGGTCCCGCTTACGCTTGATCTGCCAGGGCAGTTGTGATAAGATAGGAGGATGTTGGGGGTAGAAGTGTGATTGATTCGGTCCGCTACAACTTGATTGCTGCTCACAGGTTATTCTCGCCTGTCCGCCCTCTTCTGGTCAGCGCTGCACCAGCGGAGCAGGTGACGCCGGTCGATGTTCGTATCCGGCTCACCCTTGACGATACCCCGCTCGCAGTCAGAGCAGGCCGTGGTCCCGCGCCCGTCTCCCAATCCCGTCCGGTAGGCACTCTCCTCGACTGCTACCTGTAACTCGCCCCACTGCATCGCCGCCACGTTGCCCAGATCTTGCGCACAGCGCGAACCTGTCGTGTGGCGAAACACGCGCAAGAAAATGGGGCCGTCGTCCCTGACTCGGCCCCGTGCCTCGATCTCAGTGCTGCAACAGCTTTAGATGCCGAACTTCAGGATGTTCTCAGCCGCCGCGCGGATGTTCTCGGGAGTCGTAAGGCGGCCGGAGAGCAGCAGGTCGCGTGCCTTCTGCACGGCCTCGCTGTCCGCCTCTTCGGCCTGGCGGGCCTTGTTGATGATCTCCGCGAAGCTGACTTCGATCGTGGCGTCCGATTCGCTCGGGGGTCGCGTATTCGTCAAATCGGGGTGTGGCAAAGGAGTCTTACCCAATGTCGGCCCAATTTCATTGACGTTCATGTTGTGAACCATCGCACCATTCCTTCAAAACCATGCGTCTGATTATATTCTCGTGCGATCCGGCCAAAACTTTAGCGTTTTGGCCGGCAAACCTGCTCGCAGTACTGAAAAAGGCCTTTTTTTCAGCAGAAGGCATCTGCGGCCGGCTATCTCATTCTATTCTTCGGTTCGAGGGTCTGGGCCGTTTCATAGGCGGCGAACCGGACGAACTCCAATGGGCTCATGACCACCACCTGCTCCCGCAGTGGAACGGGGCCCAGGCCCAACGGCCGCTTGAAGTAGGCCTGGATCCGCTTTTGCATGGACCTGTCGGAGCTGTCCCAGACCTGCTCCAGGCCCCAGAGCAGCCGGCCATCCGTCAGGTCCAGCAGCTTCAATCGAAGGCCGAGGACCAGCCGGGGGTAGGGCCGGTATTCCGTGACTGTCCCGACGAGCAGCCCATCGCACTTGAGTCGCTCGCGCACCGCCAGCAGGGTCTGCAAGGCCTGGGGAGAATCGAGATTCTCCTGCAGCGTCGGCCAGGCCGGATCGTCCCGACTGGCGCGGGCCAGGCTGAACAACTGCTTCCTCTGCAATTCCAGAAACAGGGCTTCCGTGGCGTCACGGGAAATCTCCGGGTACACGGACACGTTGCCCAGCTCCACCAGGGCCACGCGACCGAGTGCACGCGGTTCCTTGTGCAGGTTCAGATAGTAGGAGCCGGCCATGGGATCCTTCGGACCGGACGCGCAGCCACACAGAACGCCCATCAGCAGGGCGCCGAGCAGGCTAAACACCTCTCGTGTCACGCCGAGCGACGGCCGGCGCGCGAATTCCTCATATTCGACCCGTGTGTCACTGCGTTTCATTCGCATCCCCCGCCGGCCGCACCGCCGGTGCATTGGGCTCGGTGCCCTGGTCCTGTCCTGGCTTCAGCGTGGCCGCACTCTTGTCCGCGAGTTTCCCGGCCTCCACCTCGCCTCCGAGGAGCTCCAGGACCTTCAGCAGCGCCTCGAGCTGGGCTTGCGCCGCCTGGCGCATCTCGCCCCGGAAGCCGAGGATGTTGTTTTTCCAGTTATTGAGCTCCGTCAGCATCTCGATGAGCAGATCGTTGGCCTCGCTCAGTTCTTTCTGTGTCTGTTTGAGCCGGGCATCGAGGCTGGCGACTTCCTGCTTGAGGCTCTGGTTCTCAGTGGCCAGCCGCTGGTTCTCCTCTCGCAGGGTCACCGTCTGGTCGGACAGGCGGGCGTATTTCTCGGAAAGCTCGATGGCGGATTCGACGGCGGTCCGGCCTTTGAGCGGCGTGTCCTGGAACCGCTTGGCGCCGGAATCCGAGGTCTCGGTAATCCTTTGGCCGTCCAGCGCGGCAACATCCGTTTGGCCCTGAGGCGAGCTGCAGCCGCTTGCAGCCAGCAGCAGCGCTGCCAGGAGCAGCATTGAGATTCCTGTTCTTGTAGCCATTGCATTTCTCCGTTGCTTCTGTGATCGCGAGCTCATGTCGCGGCATCTCATGGCTGTACGGGTCCTCCCGGGACAGGTGCGGCGCCGGCGCGTGCATACTCGCAACGCACGTGGATCACTCTGCCGCAGGAGCAGGTGACTTCAAGGACGGCAAAATCGGCGTTGCTCTCCATAACGCGGATGCATGAGGGCGCCTCTGTCGCGGCCGCGCCGGGATGATGCGGCGCGCTCGTCCCGCCGATGCTCAGCCGCACCGGCTCTTCGAGCCGAACCTGATTCGCCTTCAACACATGCCCCATAGTCCAGGACCTTCCGTATTCGGACCTCTATCTTATACCCTAACGCCACTCAGGCACAATAGTCAATCGCGTGAGGCTCGGCGCCGCCGGCGGGCGCGGGCTTATCCTTGTCCTCTTCCTTCTTCGGCGGCTGCGCTCGCTCTTGCGGCGTCTGCCGCCGCTTGCGCTCCTCCCGCGGCTGGGCCGGAGTCAGACCCTGGATATTGTGGAGATTTTCTACCGGTTTTAGAGATTGGAAATCAGAATCCGTCATCTTTCCACCGCTCCAATTTCACCGAGAGGTTGAACAGTGCACTGGCGTGCAGTTGACTGACGCGCGATTCCGTGATCTCCAGCACCTGCGCGATCTGCTTCATGGTCAGGTGCTGGTAATAGTACAGCACAAGGATCTGCAGTTTTCGCTCGTCGAGCTCATGGAGGGCCTCGGCAAGCTGATCGAGCAGCTCGGCACGTTCGAGCCGGCTGTCGGGCGCCGCCGTATCCGCCGAGGCCAGCAGGTCGCCCATCGCCGGCTGCTCCTGTGAGAAGCCGTCGATGGAAACGAAATGCTGGGCCCGGGCGTTTTCGAACAACTCGTAGACATCCTCCAGAGGGACATCCATCCTGCGGGCGAGCTCTTCATCGCTGGGCGGGCTGCCGGTTTCCTCGGCAATCTTGCGGCTGATCTCCTGAGCGTAGCGGACTTGCTTGTTGACGTTGGAGGGCAGCAGGGAGGCCCGCCGCAATTCGTCGAGCACGGCCCCCTTGATCCGGATGTACGCGTAGGTCTTGAACTCCGCCTGGCGAGACGCATCGAAGTCTCGTGCGGCCTTGAGCAGGCCGACCGTTCCGGCAGAGACCAGATCGTCGAACGACAGAGGCGGCCGGATGTAGCTGACCGCGCGACGCGCGATCTGGCGGACCATCGGCAGAAGGTCAAGGATCTCCTCGTCGGTGACCCGCCGGCTCTTGTGCCCGCCATAGGTGCGCGCCGCCACCGCCTTCAGGTGTGCGCTATGATCGGCCTCGCACGCCACGGCGGTCTTGTCCATCTCGGAGGTATTCTCAGCTCCTGGCGTCACCGGTTTGTTCCTTGTTCATTTCGTCATCGATCATGGCCTGGATCAGGATCGCATTGATGATCCGCACGGCAGTGGCAGCGGCGATGTATGCAGCGGCCGCTCCCAGCAGCGCCCTCGTGGAGCACACGCTCGGCGAAAGGCCGCCGAACGAGCCGATGATGCCGAAGGCAAAAAAGCTGATGACAGCGGCGCTGACCGCCACGGACCGCACGTGCAGCATGGTCACCCGCCTCCCCAGCCGTGGGCCGGATGCCTCACCCCTGCAAAAATGCGCCAGCCGGCCTTCGTAGGGCGAGCGTCCCCGCTCGCCCAAGTTGTCATTGAGAGGTTCATCTGGGATCGTCCATCCTTATCATAGTGCCATCACGCGCCTGCCAGCACAGGGACAAGCTGCTCGCGGCCGGTTGCCATCGCCTGCTCGTCCTCTGCCACTGCGATCGTCTCAAGGGGCGCCACGTCCGTTCCTGAGACGATTTCGTCGTACGCCACCACCGGCAGCATCTGCAAGGTCCGTGACAGCATCTGGGCCAATGATGCCCTCAGCCGGGCGTCGCATAGGAGTACGGTCTTATCCTTGCCCTGGTCCATGGCCGATTTCCAGGCAGCGGCCATCTTGCGGTTCAGTGCGACGGCGATCTCCGCCGGCATCGCCAGGACCAGCTCGCCATTTTCCTGACGCAGTGCCGAGATGATCTGGTGCTCGAACGCCGGATCGAAGGTGATTGCGGAAATCTTGCCTGTCTCATCCTTATACAACTCGGTGATGGTCCGGCTCAGCGACTTTCGGACCATCTCCGTCAGAGTAGTGGTGTTCTTGGTCTTGGGGGCATTCTCCGCCAGGGCTTCGAGAATGGCGGTCATCTCGCGAATGGCGATGCCGTTGCGGACGAGGTTCTTCAGAACCCGCTGGACCAGGCCGACGGAGAGGGGACTGTCGGCCCCGACCACTTCCCCGACGAGCGAGGGCTGGTTCTTGCGGAGCCGGTCGATGAGGAGCTGGACGTCCTCGCGGGTGAGCAGCTCGTCGGCGTGTCTCTTGAGCGTCTCGGACAGGTGCGTGATGAAGACGGACTCGGGGTCGATCACGGTGTAGCCGTTGAGCTCCGCCGTCTCCTTCTTCTCGGCGGGGACCCACAGGGCGGGCAGGCCGTACACCGGCTCGGTCGTCTTGATCCCTTCGACCTTCTGTTGGACGACGCCGGGGTCCATCGCGAGGAACATGTCGGGCTCCAGTGATCCTTTGGCCACGGGAATCTCGCACAGCCTGATCTCGTACGCATTCGGCTCGAGGTTCAAATCATCGCGCAGCCGGACCAGGGGCACGACGATGCCGAGCTGTTGCGCGAATTGCCGACGCAACGCGCCGATCCGATCGAAGATCGTGTTGCTCTTGCGGGGATCGACCATGCCGATTAGACGCACGCCCACGTGCACGGAGATGCGGTCGATGTCGAGCAGGTCTTCCACTGGCTCTTTCTCAGTCTTCTTGGGCAGAGGTGAGGGCTTGGCCGGCGTTTTCTCGCTGTTGGCCGTCATTCTCGCCAGCAGGGCAGTGCCTGCGGCCAGCGAGAGGAACTGGATCTTGGGCATTCCCGGCACGAAGGCCATGGCTGCGATGATGCATGCCGCCGTGGTCAGCGGCTGGGAGGTGCGCAGGAACTGCCGGGCCAGGTCCTGTCCGACGCTGTGGCTGGAGGAGATCTTCGTCACGAGGAAGCCGGAACTGACGGAGATGATCACGGAAGGAATCTGGCTGACCAGGCCATCGCCGATGGACAGAATGGAGTAGGTCCGAATGGCGTCGCTGATGGTCATGCCGCGAGTGCAGCCCATGGCCATGCCGCCGATGATGTTGACGGCCGTGATGATCAGGCCGGCCTTGGCATCGCCCCGGATGAATTTGCTGGCCCCGTCCATCGCGCCGTAGAACTCGCTTTCCTTGACGATCTTGGACCGCCGCTCGTTGGCCTGGGTCTCCGTGATGGCGCCGGCGTTGAGATCGGCGTCGATCGCCATCTGCTTGCCCGGCATGGCGTCGAGCGTGAATCTCGCGGCCACCTCGCTGATGCGCTCGGCGCCTTTGGTAATCACAATGAACTGGATGATGACGAGGATGAGGAAGATGACCAGGCCGACCACGAGGCTGCCGCCGGCGACGAATCCGCCGAACGTCTGAATGATCTTGCCGGCGTTGCCCTGGAGCAGGATCAGCCGGGTCGAGGCGACGTTCAGGGACAGCCGAAACAGCGTGACGAACAGCAGCATGGACGGGAAAGTGGACAGTTCCAGCGGCTCGCGGGAGGACAGCGTGACGATGAGCACGGCAATCGCCATCGAGATGCTGCAGGCCAGGAGCATGTCCAGCAACGGCGTCGGCAGCGGAATGATCAGGGTGGCCAGGATGGCCACGAGCCCGACCGCCAGCACGATATTGCTGTACGTGGCGGAAGGGGCGCCAAGCAGCCGGTCCTCGGCGGCGGGTAAACTCGATGTTATTGCGTGATTCGCTGCCATATTCTCCTACGGTCCCGCTGGACCCGTATGCCGTAACGATCCTATGCCGGGTTGCTTGTCGCAGCCGCTTTGACAACTTGCGTGACGCGGACGGCGAACCGGTTGTCTACCACGACGACGTCTGCGTCGGCGAATTTCGAGTCCTTGAGAAACAGCTCGGCCGGGGCCTCGATGGACTTCTGGAGCTTGAGCACGGAGCCGGGCCCGAGCTGGAGAAGCCGCCGCACAGGAATGCACGTCTCGCCCAGCACGACCGTCACGGGGACATCCATGTCGAGCAGGATATCGAGTTGTCCGCCGGGAGCGGCCGGCGTGTCCGGCGGCGCCTCGGGGAACTCGACCGGGCGAACCTGCGTGGCGGCGCCTGCGGCGGCCGCATCACTTTGGGTCGGCTGCGTGGCGTCTTCCGTTGGTGCCTGAATGACTTCCGGCATGACCTGTATCCTTTCTAAGCTCAGTTTACTGGCGCAGACTTGGGTTTTTGTGCCGCCGGGTGGACCGCCGATTCCAGGATGAGCACCGCACGGCAGCCGGCGACGCTGGCCGGACGCCCTCGAAATGCAACTCGCCCGTTCAAGAGCAACTCCACCGGTTCCACCACGGGCTTATCGAGCAGCAGAATGTCGCCGCCCTCCAGGTCCAGGAACTCCTCCGATCCGACCATGATGCGGGCCAGCCTCGCGGTGACGGTGACCGGCATCAGAGCAACGTGCTCCATGAGAATGCGCGACAGCTCCTCGGTCGGGATCGCACGCACGGCCTGCCGGCTCTTGCCGACCAGGGGGTCCAGCGTGCTGCAAGGCAGCAGGAAGAGCACGTCGTCCTTTTCATTGGAGTCCTTTTTCGTGATGGCAAAAGAGATCGTGCAGATTTCCTGCGTCGGCTCGGACCGGAGCATCGGGGCCTCCAACGTGATGCGCTCGCCGGGACGCAGGTCCTGATGGGGACGCAGTGCGGCGAGGAATGTCTCCGCCACGGCGCCGGTCAGATCGCCCAGGAGCGATTCTTCCAGAGAGGCCAGCGGGCGGTTCGCGTCGTCCTTCATCTCCGCATCGCCCAGCAGCCATGTGACCCACCTCAGGGCCGTGCGGGCGGTGATGCTGAAGAATCCGCACGGGTTGTCTTTGGCCGGGCCGAATGCCAGGTAGTATCGCTCCTCGGAGACCGTGATCTCTCGCAGGGCGCCCGCGAACTGCTGCGTGATGGGGGCCACCGTGACAGTCATCTCGCAATGGAAGGAGTGTTTGAGCTGCCCGGCGATGGTAGCGGCCACCTGGCCCGCGACAGCGGACAAACGATCTAGCTGATCGTTCGGGAAGTAGTGCGGATGGCGCCAGTCGTGCCCCGCGATGGTAGTGGCCTCCTCTACGACGCGCGCCGAGCCGACGGCGGCCAGGAGCCGCCGGACCTTCGCATTACTCAAATTGGCGGATGCAACCGTCATTGGATCGCAAGCTCCTTGAAGAGAATTTGCACGATTCGCGGCTTGGCGTTGGGGAAGAGGCCCTGGTTGAGCACGTCGGCGATCTGGGTCTGTACCTGCCGGAGGTTCTTCTCGCCCCGGATGGTTTCCACCGTCTGGTTGGACAGGTAGAGAGTCAGCCAGTGCTTCATCAGAGGCTTCTTCTGATCGAGTAGGGGCAGTCCTTCCTTGTTTCCCAGGCCGTTGCCCACTTCGAGGGTCAATGCCACGCGCACGTACCGGGTGACGCCCGGCTCGTTCAGATTCGCGACGGTAGGCTCCAGGTCGTAGTACCAGCTTGCGTCACTATTCGCTCCGGCGGCTGGTTCCTTCGAGCCCGCAGATGCGGCGGGCTCCGTCTTCTCTGCGGCCGACACAACTTGAGCCTTGCCTCGCGTGCCGAACAGCCGGCCGACGGCGAATCCGGCCCCGCCACAGACGATGACGACCAGCATTGCGATCAGCCAGGGCATGATCTTACTCATCGCGCTTTGCCCCTGCCGGGCCTGCGGCTCGCTGTTTTGCCCTGGATTCCTATTTCCCGGATCGGCCATTGCATCTTTCCTTATGTCGAAGATCCTGTGATGTCCACGTCAGGGCACCGGCTGGAGACATTCCTCTCTGCGGTAGCGGCGCATCTTCTCTCGCAGGGTGCGGTCGCTGATGCCAAGGACTTTGGCGGCCTTGGTCTGGTTGCCGGAGGTCTGGCGCAGCGTCTCGAGAATCGCCTGCTTCTCCAGGTCGGCCAGGGGGATGCCTCCGACGGCCATCTCGGATTTCGGATTGCGGATTTCGGATTGCGGACTAGATTCGGCGTCCTTGCTCAATCCGCAATCCGCAATCCGCAACCCACAATTGGCATCGTGCTGCGTCAGCGGCTGCAGCTCGTCGAAGAGCCACGAGACATCAGCCAGCGACAACGTGGGACCGACGCCGAGAGTGAGCGAGGTGAGCACGACGTTGCGCAGTTGTCGGACGTTGCCGGGCCAGGAGTACTTCGCGAAGATCTCCATCATCGCCGGATCGAGATCCGTGATGCTCCGCTGGGCCTCCCTCGCATAGAGATTGACGAAATGCCAGACCAGCTCCGGCAGGTCCTCGGGACGCTCGCGCAGGGGAGCCAGGACGATCCTCGCCGCACTGAGACGGTAATAAAGGTCGGTGCGGAAGCGGCCGGCCTGAACCTCCTGCACCAGGTCCCGGTTCGTTGTGCTGATGATCCGGACGTTGATCTTGATGTTCTCGTTGCCGCCGACCCGCTCGAACTCCTGCTGCTCGAGGATGCGCAGCAACTTGGCCTGGAAGTTGGGCGGGGTCTCCGTGATCTCGTCGAGCAAAAGCGTGCCGCCGTGGGCCATCTCGAACCGTCCCTTGTGTTGCGTGTAGGCGCCGGTGAAGGCGCCCTTCTCGTGACCGAACAACTCGCTCTCGAGCAGGGTGTCGCTGAGCGCCGCGCAGTTGACTCGAACAAACGGACCCAGCGCCCGGCGGCTCTTGTGATGAATTAGCAGGGCGATGAGCTCCTTGCCCGTGCCGCTCTCTCCGCTGATCAGGACGGGCACGGACGTGGGCGCGATCCGCTCGGCCAGCGCGACGGTCCGGATCAGCGTGGGACTTCTGCCGACGATATTATACAGGCAGCGGTTCGCCTCCTGAGCCGAGGCGGCAGTCGCCACCGCCCGGTTGGGCAGGAGACTTTCGAGCAGGTTCTCGACCGCGGCGCGATCCAACGGCTTGAGCAGGAAATCGCAGCAGCCTGCGCGGATTGCCTGGACGGCCACCTGTGTCCCGGACTGGAGCAGACTGGCGTCGGCTTCCCGGCTGCAGCAGGCCATGACGACCACCGGCAACTCCGGGACATTCAGTCGCATTTCACGAATGAGTTCGAGATGGTTCCACCGGCTCGGGCGAGTGCTGATAAAAGCCAGGTCGCAATTGTTTCTCTCGAGCGCTTCGAGTGCGGTCCGGCGGTCGGCGGCCACCTGGGCGCCGACGCCCTGGCGCGCCAGAATCTCAAGCATAAGCCGGATCGTCTCAGGCTCATCGTCCACGATCAGCACCGTGGCGGTGTCGGATCGTTGCCGGTTTCTGCTCTCGTTCTCTGCTGCGATTGTGCTCACTATCGATATCTCCCGTTCCAGATCAGGGTTTTGGCTCTCGCGTCGTCGCCGGCTCGGCCGGTTGCATCTCCTGCCCCGTAATCAATCGGCGAGGCTGAACGCTCTCGTACCAGGTGAGGAGCTGGCTGTGGGCGTTGGCGAGATCCGCCCACGGCGAGTCGGCATAGTCCGTCGTGAGTTTGGCATAGGCATCTTTGGCTCGTGTCGAATCCGTCTCTCGCAGGCAGTTGCCTAGCTGCAGGAAGGCCCAGGCACGGTCTTCGCGTGCGGCGGACTCGTTCGCGGCCGTCAGATCGAGGGACCGCTGATAGAATACCGCCGCCTCCGGGAGACGGCCGCTCAGGAATAGCAGCTCCGCTGTCTCGAGCGGCTCATACACCTGGTTTGGGTCTGCGAGCAGGTGCTTGAGCGTCTCGGCCTTGCCCGGCGGCAGGTTGGCGTCGGCATGGGCTGCGACCGGGGCGGGCTCTGCCGTACGTCCCAGAGTGTCGTTTGCCGGCGCCGAGACATCATTGGGACTGTCCGTCGCTTCCGGCCGGAAGATTACGGTGGGAGCGGGACTCTGTTCCTTTGATGCAAACTTCACGGACCTGACTTGCTGGATCAGCCGTTCGAGCTCATCCTGAGTTCCTGCGTCTTCCTCGATCTGCGGCGCCCGAATGCGGCCGCGCCACAGCATTCGCGTGATGGTTTCCTCCCTCGCTGGTCCGCTGTCGCCGGCCTTCGCGCCGCTTGTGCTCATCACGCGCTTGAAAAGGGCGACTGGATCGAACGGACTATTCAGTTCGGCCTTTGGACTTGTCGCCCCCTTGGTCCCCGTGGCTGCCATTAGCGGCCAGGCGAGACATATAAATATGTATGCCCGAATTTGCATCCTGTTGCACTCGCGTATATTCATAGACTACCTGCCCGGAGCCTTATTCACCGGCTGGGCCTGATTGCCTGATGGTGCGCCGGACTCTGTAACCTGCGGCCGTGCGTGAACACGGGGTTCGCTCAGCAATACGGCCACCGCACGGTCGTATTCTCCCCGCCGGCGATACGCATCCGCCTGCAATCGCAGCAGACGCTGCCGGACAGGGCCGGTCGCATGCGTCAGGAGTTGAGAGCACACACTCAGGGCCTGTTCGGGCCGGTGCGCCTGCAGGCAAAGCTCCACCAACTCGCAGCCCATCTGCTGCGCCAGGTCGCCCGGAGGCACCAGCGGCAGGGCATTGCCTAACGTCTCGACGGCGGCGGCAATATCTCCCTTCGCTGAATAGCATCGGGCCAATTCCAGGGCCACCGCCCCCTTCAGCTCGGGACTAGGCAGAAAAGGACTCTTCTGGGCCAGGGCCGCAATCGCCTTCTCCGCCAGGCCGATGGACCGCAGCACCTGGGCGCGAAGCAGCAGCAGCTCAATCGTCTCCTGCTGCGACAGTTGCCAGCCCTGCGTGCCTTCGAGCACGTTGAGGGCCTCGACCAGGAGCCCCTGCTGAATGTATGTCTTGACGAGCGTGGCAATGGTTTCCACGTATTGCGGCCGGGACAAATCGCCCTTGAGCGCGAGACTCAGCGCCGCATGCGCCTGCTGCGGATTGTTCAAGGCAAGATACGTCTTTCCCAGCAACAGGCAGGCGCTATGGAACTCGCGGCGGTTCTGGTCCCGGGCCAGGGACACGTAATGGTTCAGCCACGTCGCGGCGGACTCATGGTCCTGCAGCTCGTAGAAGCAGCGTCCCGCGCCGAGGGCCGACTCGATCTGCGAATCGAGGGACAGGCCCAGGTTGAAGACCCTGCGGTACAGGCCGGCCGCCTCCTCGTATAGTCCCGCCTTCATAGTCGCATCCGCCAGGTCCAGGGCCGCTGTATCAGAAGATTCTGTATCGGGATAGATATCGATGAGCTGCTGCAGGTCGTCATGGGCCCCCACGTAGTCCCGCAGTTTCACCTTCAGCCTGCCCGAGTACAGAAGAGCGCACGGGGCCAGGGCGTGCCGGGGAAAGCGGTTGGCCACCAGCTTGTACTCGGCGATGGCCTCGTCGAGCCGGTCCCTCGCGGCGTGGATCAACGCCAGGGCGAAGTGCCCGTTCGGGACTCGCGGATCGTCCTGCGCCCCCAGCAGGAACCGCTGCCACAGGGCGATCGACTCGCTGTCGAGCAGCTTCGCGTGCTCTGCCAGCGAGGGGTAGGCCGATGGATCGACGATGCTGACGTTCCCCTGTGCATCCATGTTGGCGAGCAGGCCCACACTGCCGGCGGCAATCGTGATCGCCTGTTGCATGGTGGCCGAGGTCAGGTGAAGATATACGGGTCTTCTGCGGGCAACCTCCTCATCGAGCGCGGCGTGCCCGTTGTCGATCCAGCGGATGTTGAGCCTGGCGTTGCCGGCCAGCCGGGCCAGCATCTCCTCCAGCGGCGCGCCGTCGCACGTGATGGACCATCGGCTGATAGCGTCTCCAATAGTGACAGGGTGTATTTGCGGGCCCAACGCGGCCTGATCCAGCACTTCCCGCCCGGCGTCCAGGAAGACTTTCCTCTGTGCCTCGTCAAGATTGATGAACGGATCGATTTGCGGATGCTCGCTCCACAACTGAGGCGGCAGACCGCCGTCGGCATTCTGCAGGGTCAGCAGGTTGCGGGTCATCGCTTCGGCCGCGAGGTACTGGCATTGCCTCTGGACGGCCGCCGCCCATGCCGGGTCACAATCCACCAGCTCGATCAAGGCAATCGTCTGATACGCCCGTGTCGCCGCTTCGAGGTAGCGCTGCCGCTTCAGAAGTGTTATGCTCTGGTGGTACCTCGCGATCGCCCGAAGAGTCGGCAACCGGCTCAGCGCCACCGTTCGCAGCAAGCTGTCGGCCTGCTCCGTGTCGCCTTTACTCGCGTTGCACAGAGCCATCCTGAGCAGGAGGAAATCTCTCATTGGCTGGTTCTGTTCCGTCGCAGGCAGCCGCCGGCAGAGCTTATCATACATCACGAGGGCGTTGTCGAAATCGTTGCTGCGGTATAACTTGTCCGCCACCTGGAGCGAGAGCGGCTCGGGCTGCGGCACACTGGACTCCGTCGTCTGGGGCACGAGTGGCTGCTCCGCCGTGGTAGGCGACTGTCGCGCCGCCAGGGGGGCGGGGGCCGATTGTGATGCGGGGTTGGGGACTGTGGCGGGCGCCGGCGCTCCGGCGGAGGCCGACCCGATCTGCCGCAGCACTGCATAGGCGAGGACTCCAGCCACGAGAGCAATGCCTGCGACCAGCACTTTCTGCAGACCCGACCATCGCCGCCAGGAGAACCACGACCGCCGCGGATGCACTGTGGGGCTGGAGCCCGACTCGTTCGCCTCAGGATCAGACGCAAAGTCGAGCAGCGAGTCGAAGACTTGGCTCTGTTGCGACTGCCCGGCGACGGGCGGTGCAACCGGCTCCTGATCCAGCGCTTTCGCCTGGATCTTCTTGCGGCGGCTCGGTTGTTCTCTGTTCAGTGCCATTGGGTCTTGCGTATTCCCTCAAGTGCTTCGGCCCGTGACAGCCGGACAGTCTCTCGACAGTACGGCCGGGGACCTCGCCTTGAGAGTAGCAACGGATGTGCCAGGTCTGCCGGCCGACGGCCGTGTGCGGGCAAGTCCGTCGAACAGTGGGCCTCCCGTGGGTGAAAGCCCGCTTGAATTTTCCGCACGCCGCCAGTGGTGCGGTCGAGGCCCGGCGTACCTTGTCAGGATTCTATACGTGCCGGCAGATTTTCTGACAGCGACTGTCGTACCACAATCTGGATGAGGCGCGACTGTTTTCGATGGCTGTGCCGTGCAGCCGGCGCCGGAAGAAATTTCCGTTCCGGCGCGCGATGAAGAGAATCTCGTGCAACGTTGCACGGGCGGGGAAACGGCGCGGCAGTTTTGACATGGGGAAGAGACAGGTGCGCGTTCGCTCTTAGCCCACCGCGAGGGGTTCGCACGGAGTTGCACAGCACGGTTCGAGGTCGATGTCGCTGTGCCGGGCTCCCTGCTTCTGAATGTTGTATTGTTTCACCTTGGCGTAGAGCGTGGCACGGGTGATGCCGAGCAGCGAGGCGGCCTGGGTCTTCTGCCATCCGGTCTCGTGGAGGGCGCGTGCGATCAACTCGCGCTCCGCCTTTTCCAGCGAGAAGTCCCTGACACGGCTGCGGAGCGGATCGCCTCCGGCTTCCTGTGCTTCCTCCGCCTCGATTCTAATACTGGTAAGCCCGATGGTATCCGTCGTCTCCAGCAGGATGGCCCGCTCGATCACGTTGCGCAGCTCGCGCACGTTGCCCGGCCAGGAATGTCTGCACAGTGCTTCCAAAGCCAGCCCCGTGATGGAGACGATCTTCGTCTGTTTTTCGCCGCGGATCGTGGAGGTCCGCAGGAAGTACTCCGCCAGGACAGTGACGTCGTCGCGTCGCTCGGGAGCCCTCAGAGGGGCCAGGGTGATCGGGCAAATGTTCAGCCGATAGTAGAGGTCTTGTCTGAATCGCTTGTCGTCCACGTCCTTCCGGAGGTTGCGATTGCTCGATGCGATGACGGTCGCCCCGCAGACGAGGTCTCGCACGCCGCCGACCTTGCGGAACGTCCGCTCCTGGAGGATGCGCAACAATTTCGCTTGCAGGTCCAGCGGCATCTCGCTGATCTCATCGAGGAAGAGGGTGCCCTCCCCGGCCAGCTCGAGCAGCCCGGTCTTGTCGCGGTCGGCCCCCGTGAAAGAGCCCTTGACATGTCCGAAAAGCTCGCTTTCGAGCAGGGTGGCTGTCAGCGCGGCACAATTCACGGCGACAAACGGCCTGTCCGGATGGCGAATTCCGTGGATCGCTCTGGCCACCAGCTCCTTGCCGGTGCCGGTTTCGCCGAGGATGAGGATGGGATTGCAGCGGCTCTGCGCCACGAGTCTGATCATCTCGACGGTCTCGCGGACGGCATCGCTGCGGCCGACCATCCCGAACGCGGCGGCGGTATCGTCGATGAACCAGACGTCGTTGCCGGGCACTGTCTCCGTCTGGGGCGTGCCGGGATTGCTGTGAGCGGCGATCTCCCGGAGCCGGCCGTACTCCTGCAGACCACGCAGACAGCAGAGGATGCCAATACTCTCGTACTCTTCATCGGAGAAGGCTGTCGTATCGGAGCCCACCGCAATGCTGACACGTGGCCGATTCGGGTCCTTATCGGTCTTTTGCAGGAACTCGCGAATGGCCTGGAGCCCGAACGCCGTGTCGAGGATTGTCATGTCCGGCATCACGGCGTTGACGATCTCCATCGCCTCGACGAGATCGTCGGCCATGAACACCTCGTGCGCGATTTCCTGCGCGATCTCCCGGATCTCCGGCTTGTTGCTGACTACGACGACTCTTCGTAGACTCATGTCTCCCGTCCTTCCAACGCGTCGATCACCCTGAAACTGCCTTGTTGCGGACACCCCCAAATCGACAGGGGATTTCCAATATCTTTAATCTTTATTGGACGACGCAGGCGCAATGGAGCCCTTCGTGTGCATCATTGATCGTGACGCCGCTCGCATCGGTGTCTCCTCTGTAAAGCCGACACAAGAAGGCAGAAATGAGGTCGGGGTTCTTATGGGACTCATTGATGCCATTTCGTGCAGACCGAAGCCGTTCACGGTTGGATGACGGCGCGCACGGCGCCGGAAGATTTTTCCGGGGGGCCTAGGAAAATTTCTCCGAGCCGCTCAAATCATGGTCCGCGATGCATTGAACTGCGGTAGTCGCGTTCCAGCCCCGTGGAGGCCGTTTCCATCTTTGATCGAGGCGTGACGACTGCCCTGTCTCGTTCTGGCACGCCGGTTGCTTATGTATGACCCATGGTACGGCAGATGGTGTAAACCGGATGGAAGCAGCCCGGTTTGGATGAATTGTCTAATAGAAGGATGAGCAGATGAGTGCGATAGGGTCAACCGCCTCCGCCAGTGACATCCAGATGGACTACATGAAACTGCTCGTGACGCAGTTGCAGAACCAGAATCCACTGGAGCCGATGGACAACACGGAGATGACGGCGCAGTTGGCGCAGTTCTCGCAGCTTCAGCAGTTGGAGGGCATGAACAACTCCTTCGGCAAGGTGCTGGAATCGGTGCAGCGGAGCTACGCCAGCTCCCTGGTTGGGCGGGAGGTGTCGTTCCGGGCCATAGGCTCGGACGGCGCCGTGGAGACGAGGACCGGGCAGGTGGAACAGGCCGTCATGGGCGGCAACGGACAGATCACTCTCATCGTCGACGACAGGAACGTGGACCTGGCGGACGTATTGTCAGTTCGAAACTAAGGGCAAGTGGGCGATTTTCAATAGTGGGAGACAGCAAAAATGAGTTATGCATTGTCGGCTGGAGTGACGGGGCTTGATGCCCATCAGAAGATGCTCGATGTCGCGGGCAACAACCTGGCGAATATCAACACGACGGCGTTCAAGGCCAGTCGTGTGACATTCGAGGAGTTGCTGAGCCAGACCCTGGAACAGGCGTCTCAGCCCACGGATCGTGCCGGCGGCACGAACCCCCAGCAGATGGGCAGTGGCGTCGGCGTATCGGGTATCACACCCGATACAGGCCAGGGCAGCATTGTCAATACAGGAAACCCGCTCGACGTCGCCCTCGAAGGCGAAGGCTACTTCGTCGTCAGCGACGGGGAGCAGTGCCTGTACACGCGCGCGGGCACGTTCGGAGTCGATGAGAGAGGCAACCTCGTGGACCCCTCCACGGGATATCGCGTGCAGCGCATCGGCGTGACGGGGGAGATGGATGGGTTCCAGGTCGCCGGTGACAGCAGCATTCGTGTGCCGTACGACGTGGCTCTGCCGGCTCACGCCACATCTGAGATCACCCTCGCGGGCAACCTCAGCTCCGATGCCTCGAGCGAGCCGCGGGCACAAGTCCTGACATCCAGTCTGAGCTACACGTATAATGGAGGAACGGAGGCGACTGAGACGACGGAGATCGATCAGCTCGATCAGTTCAGCGGCGGGTCGGCCGCCGGCGGCCAGTTGGACGTCGGCGAAACCGGAACGATCACCATTTCCGGGTATCACAAGGACGGGACCGCCTACAGCGCCGGGCTGAGCTTCACCGTAAGCGGCGACACGACGCTGGGCGACCTGGTCGATCATCTGAATACCAACGTGCTGGACGGCGCCACGGCGTCGCTGGTCAGTGGCCGAATCCGCATCATGGACGATGATACGGGCTATAGCAAGTCTGATATCACCCTTTCCTACTCCGGCACGGGCGTTCTGACCGCGCCGCCGTACTTCGAGTTGACCACCGTGGGCGGCGATGAGGTCAAGAATGTGAACATCGCCATCTACGACTCCCAGGGCGGCAAGCACGTGCTGTCGGCCGCGTTGGTCCGGACCGACACGATCAACACGTGGGATATCGTTCTGACTTCCATGACCGGCAGCGTTGAGTCGATCAGTCCCGATAATCGCCGCATTAACGGCCTTGCCTTCAACGCCCAAACGGGTGCGTTTGCAGGTCTTTCTGGCGTGGCGACGCCGGAGTTCACAATGACATTCGAGCACGATGTTGCCCATCCTCAGACGGTCGCAATGAACTTCGGGACGGTCGGCTCATTTGCCGGCCTGACGCAGTTCGCAGGCAACTCCACGGCCGTGGCGCGCGAGCAGGACGGATATGAAACGGGCAACCTCGCTGCGGTATCGGTGAACAATGAAGGTGTGCTCATGGGTGCCTTCTCTAACGGCGTCAAGAAGGATCTGGCAGCTCTGCAGGTTGCCCTGTTCAACAACCCGACCGGCCTGCAGAACATGGGCGGCGGTTACCTCGCGCCGTCAGCGAACTCGGGCGGGGCCGTGGTGACTCAGGCGATGGTTAGCGGCGCCGGCACCATCCGAGGCGGCGCGCTGGAAAAGTCAAACGCCGATGTGGCTACCGAGTTTGTCAATATGATTCAGGCTCAGAACGGCTTCCAGGCCAACGCGCGAACGATTCGGGTGGCTACGGATATCCTTCGCGAGCTGACCAGTCTGATTCGGTAGCCGCCGGAATGGCCCTCGGCAGCACTGGCAACAGGGATTTGGATGATACTCAGAACGGCTATGTGGAACGTGTGGGACGCAGCGTTGCTGGTGTTGACGCCGATTGAGCGGTGGTCCGCCGTGCGACGGGTGGACCCTCGTCCCCCACACGAGTACTCGCCGCTGCTGGCAGTCCTTCTTCTGCTGCTTGCCCTGGTCGTGCTGCTATGGCTGGTCGGTCGCCGGCGCAAGGCTCGCAGGGCTGGCCCGTCCCGAGAGTTATTCTGGGACGAAGCCGTGCGACGAATGTTCAGTGTGCGGGAGCGTGAGATTCTTGCCGCGATTGCGGCCGGAAGCGGTCTGCGGCGATACGAGGACATCGTCACGGCCGTCGATGCACTTGACCGCGGGGCGGCAAAGCTGTTGATGGAAAACGCCGGCAGCCGAACGCCGGAGCAACTAGCCAGACTTCGGGCGGATGTCGCCCGGATTCGTGAGAAGCTTGCCTCCAGTCGTGGTGAACGCGCCGAGGCTCGCATCCCAGCCGACGAGCGTACTCATCCGATCGCCGCGAATGCGCCGGGTGCGGTGGCTCGTTTTCCGTTGACTCCGGCGGTTTCAGCCGGACCAGCGGCTGACTCGCCTGACGCTACGCAGACGGGGTGGTTCGAGTTTGCCCCGGCGACAGCGATGCAAGTGGAGGGCTCGACTCTCCAGATCAGCAGCCCCTTGCCCGTTCAAGTCGGAGAAACCATCCTCGTCGTACTGAGACTTCCGTCCGCATTCCGCGGTGCGACAACCCGCGAGGTCGACCGGCGGGCGTGCCTCATGGGGCACATCGGGCGAGTGACTGACGTGAAGGCAGCGGACGGCAGGACATTGATCACGGTGGAATTGGTCAGCCTGGCGGATATGGAAATCGATGGCGCGGCGCAACTCGCCGGCACGGCCGGCAACATGGACAACGGACCCATGTCCTGAAGCTCGCATGGGCCGGTGATACAGGGAGTGTAAGTTGACGGATATTGCAGCTCAAGTCAGTGCAAGCCTCGATGCCTTGACACAGGAGTTCGATGTCATCTCGAACAACCTGGCCAACGCCAGCACGACCGGCTACAAGCGCCGCTGCAACGCCTTCACGAAAGCCCTTGAGGAGCAGGGAGTCGTGCAGAACCTGGACGGGACATCGGAGGCGGTCCTGGATTTCTCGCAGGGCAACCTGGTGCAGACGGACCGCACGCTCGACTTCGCACTACATGGCAAAGGGTTCTTTGTCATCGAGACGCCGGACGGACCTTTGTATACGCGGCACGGGGTCTTCCAGACGAACCAGAACGGGCAAATCGTGGATCTATCCGGGCGGGTCGTGGCCGGCGTCGCAGGACCGATCTCGCTGCCCACGGAGATCGATCTAGGAAGCCTCCACGTCGCGGCCGATGGCCGCATCAGCGCGGGCGGCGCCGCCGTCGGCCAGTTCCGTGTCGTCGAATTTAGCGATAGCGAGAATCGTCTTATTCCAACGGGCAGTACCTGTTTTCGCACGCCGGCGGACCTGGAGCCGACAGACGCGGAGAACCCGGTGGTCAAGCAGGGCTACCAGGAAGCGTCCAATGTCAAACTGGTGGATGAGCTGGTCAGCATGATCATGGTCTCCCGCCTCTACGAGTCGAGCATGAGGCTGGTGGCCGTGAACAGGGAGACCGCGAACAGTATGCTGGGCGTGGCCATGGGCTGACCATGACCACGGTGCGGCATAGAGATAAGGAGAGACACGCATGTTGAGAGCATTCTCCACGGCGGCCACGGGCATGATGGCCCAGCAGACGCTGGTCGATGTCATCGCCAACAATCTGGCCAACGTGAACACGACCGGATTCAAGCGAAGCCAGATCGACTTCCAGGACCTGCTCTACGATAAGGTGAAGGAGTCGGGCACCGAGGTTTCCCCGGGCGTCAACACGCCGACGGGGCTGGAGGTCGGCAGCGGCGTGCGGGTCGGCTCCACACTGAAAGTCTTCAGCCTGGGCGAGCTCCAGAACACCGGCCGCAAGCTCGACATCGCCGTCCGCGGCAACGGCTTTCTCCAGATCCTGATGCCCAACGGGGACATCCGGTACACGCGGGACGGCTCGCTGGAGACGAACGCGAACGGCCAGCTCGTCACGCTGACGGGATACACACTGGAGCCGCCGATCAGCGTCCCGAGCGACGCTGCATCGGTGGATATCGGGCCGGACGGAGGCGTGAACGTGATCGATGCGGCCGGATCGCGGTCCGTGGTTGGGACGATCCAGCTCGTGCGATTCACCAATCCGGCGGGCCTGACGAACCAGGGCGACAACCTGTTTGCCTCCACGGACGCCAGCGGCGAGCCGGTGCTCGGGACGCCCGGGCAGGATGGGCTCGGGACCATCCAGGCCGGGTTCCTGGAAAAGTCCAACGTCCAGATGGTCAACGAGCTGGTGAACCTGATCACCGCTCAAAGAGCGTACGAGATCAACTCCCGTGCCATCAAAGCGGGGGACGACATGCTTCGAGAGACGAACAGCATCTTCCGTTAGGAGCCACCATGAACCGTAACTGGTTGTTGATACTTCTTGTGGGCTGTGTCGTGCCGCTCGCCTGTCCCTGCCAGGCGGTGCCGCGAGAGGAAAGCAGCTCGTCAGATGACCTGCTGTATGTGTACCTTCCACGCGAGGTGACCGTGCAGAGTCCACTGCTGAGCCTCGGCCAAGTGAGCGTGGTGCGGGGCGGAGGCTTGCTGTCGGCGAGCGTGGGCAGCGTCCGATTGGGCCGCCTGTCGCAGCCGGGCCAGAAGATCGTGCTCGACCGTGCGACGATCCTGAGCCGTCTGGCCTCCCAAGGGATCCCCTCAGAGAAGGTTCGTCTGACCGGCGCCGAGGCGGTTACCGTTCGCCGGCGCCAGCAGACGGTCAGCGGCGACGAGCTGGTCGCGATGGCGAGGGCCTTCGTTCAGAAGAACCCGCCCGCCGCATCATTCTGCGAGAGCATCGCACCGACCCGGCCCAAGGACCTTGTCCTGCCCGCGGAGTCGGCCAACCTCCAGTTGGTGCCCAAGTTTGTTGAAAACAATGCGCGGGGATTTGTGACGGTGCAGGTCGCCGTCGTCGTGGATGGGCAGGAGGTCGGGTCCCGGGAGATCCCGCTTCGCCTGCGCTACCGGAGCCGAAAGGCCGTCACGGCGCAGGAGATTGCCCAGGGCACGGCGCTCACGCCGGAGAATGTGAAAGTCGAAGAGGTGATTTCGGACCGGCCCGAGCCGGCGGGCTGGAAGCCGCCATACGGACTGGTGGCCCTTCGGACCCTGTCGGCTGACACTGAGGTCCGTGAGGACATGACCGACGCGCCGCAGTCGTCGGTCATCATTCGCCGCAATGAAACCGTCGTGATTCGCATCCAGCGTCCCGGCATCCTCGTGACGGCGGCCGGGCTGGCGCTGCAGGAAGCCCGCGCCGGAGAATATGTGAAGGTGCGAAACACGGATTCCCATCGCGTGATTGTGTGCAAGGTGAGCGCTGACGGAACCGTCGAACCCGTGCTCTGAAAACGGAAGGATGACACATGAGAAACCGAACAACTGCATTTGTAATCCTGGCGTGTGTGCTGGTCGCGTGCGACACGGTCTATGCAGGCTCGATCTGGGCCAAGCGGAGCCGGGAAATGAAGGTCCTGTACACCGACGACGTGGCCCGCCGCATCGGAGACACCCTGACGATCAAAATCATTGAAGACAGCAAGGTGGACAACAAGGCCAAACGCGACCTGAAGAAGGAAACCCAGCGATCGAGCGAATTCGACGGCGACCTGAACATCGGCCACGTTCTTCAGGACATTCCGGGCTTCACGATGGATGCCACGTCGACGAACGAGCTCAAGGGCAAGGCGGACTATAAGGACGAGCGGACCTTCGAGGACCGCGTCAGCGTGGTGGTGATCGATGTCCTGCCGAACGGCAACCTGGTGGTTGCGGGGACCCGCGATCGTCACATCGCCGGAGATGTGCAGGCCATCGAGGTCAGCGGGATCGTCCGGACCAGCGATATCGCGTTCGACAACACGATCCGGAGCGAGCAGGTCGCGAACTTCCGGATCGTGACGCGCAACGGCGGGGTCTCCGCACCGTACACGCGGCCCGGATGGCTCGGCCGCATCTTCGACGTCCTGTGGCCCTGGTAATCTGTGCGGAGCCTGTTACGGCATCCTCGTTGGAGAGTTGAGATCATGGAATCCGGTTTGACACGTACGGCCCGCGTCCGGCACACAGGCATGCTCTTTGCCGCCGCCTGGATGATCTTGCTTGTGATGCCCGGCCCCTGTCGGTCCGAGCGCATCAAAGATATCGTGGACATCCAGGGCGTGCGCAGCAACCCCCTCAGTGGAATTGGTCTCGTGATGGGTCTGGCCGGCACCGGGGATACGACCCAACTGTCGCGTCAGATGCTGACGAATATTCTGCGGAGCTCCGGCCTGGTCCTGAATCCGACCGACTTGACGGGCGGCAGCATCGCCGTCGTGATGGTGACCGCCGAACTCGGCCCATTTGACCGCGAGGGAACGCGCATCGACGTCGACCTGGCGACTTTGAGCGATGCCAAGAGTCTGCAAGGCGGGATGCTCCTGCCCACGCCGTTGAAGGGGTTGGACGGCCAGGTATATGCCATTGCCCAGGGCGGCATCTCGCTCGGCGGCTGGTCCGCCGGGGGAACCCAGGCGGCGATGTCAAAGAACCACCAGACCGTCGGCCGTATTCCCGATGGCGCGATCGTCGAGCAATCCGAGCTGGCCGACTTTGTCGAGCAGGTGGCCGGACAGAGATTCGTGTCGCTCCATTTGCGAAACAACGATTTCACCACCGCGCAGCGGATCAGCCAGGCCATCAACCAACGGTATCCGGAAAGCTCCACGGTTCTCGACGCGGGCACGGTGCGCGTGAGCGTCCCCGCCGACGTCACCCAGCAAGGGATCGTGGCCTTCATCGATGCTATCACACGGAACGAAGTGACGGTTGACTCACCCGCCGTCGTGGTCATCAACGAGCGCACGGGGACAATCGTGGTCGGGGAGAACGTCGGGATCTCCGCCGTGGCTATTTCCCAAGGCAGCCTGGTCGTGAAGGTGCAGGAAACGGCAATGGTCTCGCAGCCGGTGGCGCCGTTCTCGGATTCCGGCTCGACAGTGGTTGTTCCCGAGACGACCGTGGGTGTAGATGAGCAGAGCGCTTACCTGATCCCGGTGGCACGGTCGGTGACCGTCTCGGAGTTGGCCAAGACGCTCAACGCGATCGGGGCCTCGCCTCGGGACCTGATCGCGATCTTCAACGCGTTGAAGAAGGCCGGGGCCCTTCAGGCCAAGCTGGTCATCATGTAGGGGGATGTCATGGATGGCGTAAATTCCATCGGCGCAGCGGCAGTGCCGGGATTGGCAGGCCTGAAGCGGACCCAGGAAGCGATCGAAGCGGGGCAGATCCAGCCGTGCCAGATCGTCGGCCGGCCCGACGAGGAAAAGAAGCAGCTCGCGAAGGATTTCGAGTCGGTTCTTCTGACGAAGCTGTTCGACGAGGTGAAGAACTCCATCGGCAGTTGGGGACTGGAAGAAGAAGAGGACGGGGCATCCGAGCAGGTGCACGGATTGTTCTGGCTCTACCTGGCGCAGGACGTGGCCGACAAGGGGGGGTTCGGCTTATGGCAGGATGTTTACCGGCACTTCCAGGATATAGACGCGGCTTCTGCGGCCGGTGAATCGATAGACAGGGAGATGTGATCATGACGGTACATGCAACGGAGGCAAAGGTGGAACAACTGCTAGGCGTGCTTGATGGTGATATTCGCCATCTGGAGACGACCTTGTCCCAGCTCGATACGCTTCGCCGCCTGCTGATCAAGCGTGATGATGCCTCGCTGGACCGGCTGCTCGGGGAGATTCGCAGCCGGGTGGAAGCCCATGCGTGCAACGAGCAGGCGCGACAGGCGCTGCGGGCCGATCTGGCCCGGGCGTTCGGATGCGATTGCCGCCAATTGACCTTGTCCAAGCTGCAGGCCTTGCTGCCGGAGCAACAGCGGGCGTGCATCGCCGCCCGGCAGGTGAAACTGAAGTCGCTCGTTGCAGAATTGAATCGCGAGTACACATTGACGGCCGCACTCGTGTCCGACTGCTCGCGATTCAATCGAGCGCTCATGCGGGCGCTCTTTGAGCCAAGCGGCCAGAGCAGTGTGAGCTATAGCCCCAGCGGAGCGGCGAAACGACAGATGAATACGAGCCTGGTGAGCTTGCGGCTCTGAACGGGCCGGTTGCATGTCGCGGGCGGCACGTCACAACTGGCCTTATGTACCGCAACATGCAGGACCGACCTTGAAATAGAAACAGGACCAAACCATGCAGAACTACTCGATAGGGCTGACCGGTCTCAGCGCGGCACAGACCGCCATGGATATCATCGGCAACAACATCGCCAACGCCGCGACGGAAGGATACCACCGCCAGCGAGTAGAGCTGGCGCCGTCGTCGTACGGCGGGATTGGAAACATCACGAGCGGGGCCGGGGTCGATGTCGCCGGAGTGACGCGCATGATCGACTCCCTCCTTGAGGATGAGATCGTTCGACAGGAATCTGCATCCGGCCAGGTCTCGCAGGAGCTTTCCACCCTCAGCTCCATCGAGACCACATTGGGTGAGTTTGCAGAGGCCGGCGGATTGAATGCGACGATCGACGCATTCTTCGATGCACTGCGCGGCCTGGCGGCCCACCCCCTGGAGCGGGTATGGCGAAATGAGACGATCAGCTCCGCGGAGGCCCTGGCCAGCGAATTTCGACGCATCGGCAGCGTGCTCAGCGGAATGGAGGACCAGATTGTCCTCGATGCGCAGAATACCGTGGCTTCCATCAATTCGCTGGTGACGCAGATCGCCGAGCTGAATGGAAAGATTCAGGCCGTCGAGATCAATCAGGGCGAGGCACATAACCTGCGGGATCATCGGGACCGTCTGATCAGCGAACTGGCGGGGTTGGCGGCGGTTGAAACTCAGCAGAGGGACTACGGTGTCGTCGATGTCTCCATTGGGGGCCTGCCCGTGGTCACCGGGGCTGTGGCTGTTACGATGGACGCGGCGTTGCGGTCGGACCAATCCCTGGGAGTGGGCGCTGCGGGCAACAAGCTCTACGATCTGGAGGTCCAGGGGGGGCGGCTCGGAGCGATGCTCACTCTGAAGAATGAGCTGGTCAAGGACCTTCGGGCGGACCTGGACGCACTGGCGAGTGCAATCATCAATCAGGTGAATCAGTGCCACGTTCAGGGCCTCGGCCAGGAAGGATCGTTCCAGCAGATGACGGGCTGGGTCATGAATGACGCGGATCTGTCCACTGCGGATGCCCCGCTCACCGACGGGACCTTTTATCTGCGGCTGACAAACACCGCCACGGGCGAGGTCGAACGGTATGCCATCGACGTGGATGTGTCGGGTCCGTTGCCCGACACGCTGGCGTCGATCGCCGCCAAGATCGACGCGATCGACGGCCTCAACGCCTCCGTCGTCTCGTCGCGGCTGCATATCGTCGCCGACGTCAACTACACCTTCGACTTTCTTCCCGCCGTCCCGCCGTCGCCGACGGCGACGAATTTCACGGCTGTCTCCCCACCGGCGGTCTCCGTTTCGGGAATCTACAACGGCGATGCGAACCAGACGTTCACATTCACCGTCGCAGGCAGTGGGGCCGTGGGAAACGGCGAGCTGCGCATTAACGTCACGGACGGAAACGGCGATGTCATCAGCACGGTGAACATTGGATCCGGGTATGCTGCCGGTGACGTGATCGAGCTTCCCAACGGCATCAAGATCGCCGTGAGTGTGGGCGAGTTGAACGATGGCGACAGTTTTGCCGTGGAGGCGCTGGCGACGAGCGACACCTCCGGGTTTCTGGCCGCCGCCGGGATGAATACATTCTTCTCAGGGGCGGGCGCCTCGGACATGCGGGTGTCCAGTGATATCGCAGAGGCACCCGACCGGATCGCCACCGCCCTGGGCAGCGACTTGACGGACAACAACGCCGCTCTGCGGCTGGCGGCGCTGCGCGACGAAGCGGTGGCAAGCCTCGGCGGCTTGGCCCCCGGCGAGTACTATCATCGCGTCGTCACCAACCTGGGCCAGGAGGTCTCCCTGAAGCAGTCCCGGCAGGACAATATCGAGGCCGTGGTCCAGAACCTGAAGAAACGCCGCAGCGATATCAGCTCCGTCAACATCAATGACGAGGCGGCCCAGTTGCTGGTCTTCGAGAAGATGTTTCAGGCCGTGGCCAGGTACCTTTCCAGCGTTCAGACCCAGATGACGACACTGATGGATATGGTCTGACAAGCCTCATCTCCATTTTGCAGAAGCTGAGAGCCAATTATGAGCGGATCGTTAACGAGTGTTTACGACAGTGTGAGCTACGCGTTGCTGCTGCATGGCAGGGCGATCACCCAGTTGCAGGAGCAGGCGTCCACCGGAAACCGGCTGAATCGCGGCTCCGACGGTCCATCCGACGCATACCGGATCCTGGGGCTCAAGTCCCAGGATCAGTCGCTGGCCAGCTACCAGGAGAACGTCACCGAGCTCATGGGCAATCTGGAGATCTCCTCCACGGTGATCGCCGATATGGCCTCCGAGCTGGCGGACACGCGGACTCTGCTGACGCAGATCGTCGGCGGCGTTCACGACGCCGAGGGGCAGAAGCGAATCGCCGACAAGCTGAACAATACGCTCGAGCAACTGGTCTCGCTGGCCAACACCAAGCATGCGAACCAGTATCTCTTTGGAGGCAACGACACGGGAACCGCCCCGTACCTCGTGACGCGCGAAGGCGGGATGATCTCGCAAGTGACCTACCGAGGCAGCGACGAGGCCCGGCGCGTAGACGTGGCCCCGGGCCTGGATGTCGAGGGCTATCACGTTGGCGATGCGATTTTCCGTACCGACGACCGCGGGGAACCGATCTTCCTGGGCGAGACGGGCGCGTCGGCCGGGACAGGGACTTCCAGCGTGCGGGGCGACACTTGGCTGACTGTCGATTACGACGGGAGCAACTACCGCGTCTCGATCGACGATGGGGCCACCTTCGTCACCGTGCCCCCCGGGGGCGAGGCGAATCAGGCCGTGACCGACTCCCGCACGGGACGCGTACTGTACGTCAATACGACCGGAATCAACGCCACGGGGGTCGAGCTCGTCCGCGTGCCGGGGACCTACGATGTGTTTGGAACGCTGATCAGCCTGCGCGACATCCTCCTGAACAAGCGGGACCTGCCCAACACAGAGCTGCTGGACTATGTCGATAAATCCGTGGCCGCCGTGGAGGAGGTTCGCAATCTCCTCGTGCAGGCGGACGTGTCCACCGGCTCGAAAATCGCATTTCTCAATACACTGAAACAGAATCTGGAGAATATGCAGTTCAACACGCAGGACGAGACGACGCGGCTGCAGGAGGCGGATGTCGCGCAAATCTCGATTGATCTGTCCCGCCGGGAGGTGCTCTATCAAATGTCGCTATCGGTCGCTGGCAGGCTGATGAGCACGTCATTATTGGACTTTATCGAGTAGCGGCGGGGGCGGGGGGGAAGCATGTACCTTCGTCCGGGCCTGTCGGCCGGCTGGTTTGCAGACGCCGTGTCTGATTTCTATCCAGCGGCGGCCCAATACCCCGGGCTGGCCGGCCCCAATCGCATTTCTACTCAGCGGCATGCAATTTGCAGAACTCTCGTGGGGAGCCTCTGGCTTCCGCGTGATGGTTTTCAGAAGGGAGTGCGACGAATGACGGCACAGACGGAATCGAACTACTACCAGCGGGGCCTCCAACTCGTCGAGGCCGGCAAATACCAGGAGGGAGTTCACTGCATACGCGAGCACCTTCGAGCGGCGCCGCACGACGTGCAGGCCCTCAACGATGCCGGGGCAATTCTGCATTGCCTGGGCCGCACCGACGACGCGGTCGCCTATCTGACGAAGGCCCGGAATCTCCACACCGACAGCGGCGAGATCGTGTGGAATCTGGTGGAAGCCTACCTGGGCGGCGGCTTGGCCACCGAGGCGGCCGCCCTGTTCGACGACATGGAGCGGATGGGCATCCTGAACATCGACGTCTTGAACCGGGCCGCCACGATGCTGCTCGACCAGGGTAAGAAGGGCCAGGCCGTTGAGGTGCTGCTTCGCTCGCGTCGCCTGTGGCCGGAGCAGGAGGTACTCGGTCCGATGCTCGACGTGATTCGCCACAAGCGGCCCAAAGTGGCCTTCTTCCGTTGCGGCCCTGCCGAGGACGGGGTCCTCGCCGACGTCTGCGACTTCGTGCAGCAGAGGTTCCTGACCGAATTCGATGTCGGCCGCGACCCGGAGAGAATTGCCGAGCTGATGCGATGGAGCGATCTGTGCTGGTTCGACGGGGGCGGGGAAACAGTCGTGCAGGCCCTTGCTCACAACGAGAGGCGAACGACGGTCGTCAGTCTGCGACGGTGTGACATTCGTGATCGCTGGGTCAAAGAGGTCCCGTGGGAGAACGTGGATATCGTGGTTCAGATCGGCAGCTCCGCGGTGGAGGAAGCCCTGCTCATGCAGGTGCCGGACATTCGCAACCGGACCCGGCTCACGATCGTTCCCAACGGCGTGAATCTGGAGCGATACACCCTGCGACCGAAAGGGCGAGGCAAGAACCTGGCCTGCATCGGCTGCCTGACCATGGAGGCGAACCCCGCCTTCCTGCTCCAATGCATGCAAAAGCTGCATTACACCGATCCCGAATACAGGCTGTTCTTCTCGGGAGCCTTTGAGAGTCCAATGCTGGAGCAGTATGTCCAGTACATGGTGCAGACCCTGGAATTGACGGGCACGGTATTCTTCGAGCCTCGCCTATCGGATCTGAACGATTGGCTGAGCGAGCGGCACTTCATCATCGCCGGCGGCATCGGCGAGAGCCAGGTGGAGGTGCTGCTGGCCGGGATGGCCTGCGGACTGAAGCCGGTGATTCACAACTTCCCCGGGGCCGACAAGCTGTTCCCCCGACAGTACCTGTTCAATATCGCCGAGCAGTTCTGCGAACAAGTCCTCTCGCCCCAGTACGAGCCCCAGAGCTACCGCGGGTTCGTGGAAGAGCGTTTCCCGGTGCGGGAGCAACTGAAAAAGGTGGACGGAATCCTCACGCAGCTTGAGACGGAGATCGACGTGCAGAGGCTTTCGCCGTGCGGCCGTCAGGCCGGTGTCGAACCACGATGACGATTCCACAAGCCAAGCCGGAGTTTCCAACCGTGACAGGGGACGGGAGGCCCATGCCTCGACCGCCTGCCTCTGGCGGTAATGGGAAGAAGGGCCCTCTCGTCAGCGTTCTGCTGCCCACTTTCAACCGGCGGCGGCACCTGCCGGAGGCTCTGGCCAGCGCCGTGCATCAGACATACGAGCACCTGGAAATCTTCGTCATCCGGGACGGCGGCGAGGAGGTGGACGACATTGTCCAGTCCTTCCACGATCCGCGCGTGGTTTTCATCAACCGCAAGGACAATCGCGGCAAGCCCTTCTCTCTGAACGAGGCGCTGCGGCGGGCCCAGGGCAAGTACGTCGCGTACCTGGACGACGACGACATCTACTATCCGCACCACGCGGAGACCCTGGTCGGTGCGCTGGAGACGGGGACGGATTGTCCCGTGGCGTACAGCGACCTGTACAAGGTCTGGTGCGACGTGTCGCCGGACGGCGGCCGGCAGGTCCTGAGCAAGCACGTGGAGATCAGCCGGGACTTCGACCGCTTCCTCATGCTGTACTTCAATCACGTCCTGCACGTCTCGCTCATGCACCGCCGGGATCTGTTGGACAAGACCGGTCCTTATAACGAGCAACTGAATATCCTGATCGACTGGGACATCACGCGACGGCTGGCGTTCTTTTGTGACTTCCAGCACGTTCCGGCCGTCACGGGGGAGTTCTATAGTCCCGTCGGCGAGTCGGACCGAATCTCCTTCCAGCGTCGCAAGGACCCGCAGGAGTACCTCAGGAACATTCTGGCCATACGAACGACCCTGCCGCCTAAGCCGTGGCCAAAGATCGACGACCTGTCCATCATCCTGGTTGCGGATCGCCTCAGCGAACAGCTCGCCGACACGTTGCTGCACATCTGGCGGCACACATTCTATCCCTACAAAGTCTACATTCCTTTGCCGCCCGGCGACCTCACACGTTTGAACGTGCAGATGCCCAGCGTCGAGCTAGTGCCGGTGAACCCGTCCAGTACCGCTGCCGAGCGGATCGATGCGGCGATGCGATCCGCCGAAGGGCAGTATGTGGCCATTGTGCCCGCCGATCTGAGGATCGAAGAGATGTGGGTGGAAAACGCTCTCTACGCGTTGATTCACGATACGGCTCGCGAGGGGTTCCTGCTGGAAGGCGGCAGCCCTTTTTCCCCGGCGGCGGTCCTAAGGCGAGCGGACCTGGAGCAGGCACGAAGGGCCCATCCGCAGATGTCGTTCGAGGCGTCGCTCGCCGCCTCGGGCATTTCGCTTCGAGAGCCGAAGGAAGAGGAACTGCCGTTCCAGTTCGATGAGTTGCTGCGGCAGGCGAAGCTGGCGGAGGCCGAGGGCAACTGGCGCATGGCGGCCCGGCTCTACCAGCACATGGGCGAGCGCTTCGGGAACGGGGTATGGATGAAATCGATGGCCGCCCGCGCCTGCTTCGAGGCGGGCGATCACGCCGGGGCCGATCGCTTGAGCCGCGAGGTCAACGGTGAGCGGCCTACGGTGGATACGCTTCTGCTGGAAGCCAAGGTATGCCGCGAGGGGCAGGACTTCGCCGCGGCAATACGCCTGTTGACACAGGCGGAACAGTGGCTTGGCCCGCAGGCAGGCGCTGCCGCTTATGGCAAGAGAAACCTGTGCTCGACGTAATCAACAGGGCAAACAACTTCGGGATTGAAACACGCATGGACACGCCACGAACGAACGAGATCGACACGCACAAACGGACACAGCACTACGAGGTCCTGCGCGAGCTAGGGGACTGCTACACGTCGGTGGGCAATTACGGGCAGGCGCAGCGTTGCTATGAGAAGGCCGCGTCGCTCGGGCCTGACGAGCCGGGGCCTTACGTGGGACTGGGCGTCACGGCCCTGCAGACGGACAAGCTGGACGATGCGGAGATCGCCTTTCGGGTCGCCTGCCGGCTGGACCCGCAATGTGCCAAGGCGTATGCGGGGCTGGCCATGGTGGCCCAGCAACGGCGCGATTTCCCTCAGGCGCTTGATCTTTACCTGAAGTCGCTGGAACTGGACACGGACAGCATCACAGCCCTTCTCGGCCTGTTTCAGGTTTCGTGCGAAATGGGCTCGTTTGCCAAGGTCATCTACTACCTGGAGGTCTATCTCCAGATGCATCCCGGTGACACGGCCGTGATGTTCGCTCTGGCTGCCCTGTACAGGAAGGACGGACGCCTGGAGACATCGAAGACGATGCTGCTCAGTCTCCTGGCGCTCGATCCAGCCAACCGCGACGCCGCCAACCTGCTGGAAGAAGTCGAGCATGCCATGGTGGAAGCGAGGCAGGCGAGATGACGCCGCAGGATGGCCCGATGACTTCCGTGCAGGACACTGGAGAACTGGTGAAATCCCTCTGCACTCTGCTGCAGGAGCAGGCCAAGTGCGTGCGGGAGGGAAACCTGTCGAGGGTCGAGCAACTGGGCGAGCAGGCGGATCGCATCATTTCAGGGATCAGGCAGACAGGAAGACGTGAGTCGCCCATCCCCGCCGCATATCGTGACCACTTGAGACAACTGTATGAAGAGTTGACGTTGGCGATCCAGGCCCAAATGCACGACGTCCACGCCCGGCTGAAACTGTTGCGGCAGGTCAAGAGAGCCACAGGCGTCTACCAGCGGGGGCGCAGCCATGCGTAGAATCGAGACGATGGGCTTTACCCTGCTCCTGCACGGCGACAACTACCTGGAGGAGGAAATCCTGCGAAACGGGGTGTGGGAGCCTGCGGCCACGCAGTACATGCAGCAGACGCTCAAGCCCGGCATGGTCGCGGTGGATGTCGGGGCCAACATCGGGTACTTCTCATTGCTGATGGCGCACCTGGTGGGCCGGCAGGGACGCGTGCATGCGTTTGAGCCCTATCCCCGCTACGTCGATCGGATGTGTGCGAGCCTGGCCGCAAACGACTTTGAGCAGATCGAGCTGCACCAGGTTGCCTTGTCCAACCGCTGGGGCACGCAGACCCTTTACAAAGGCCTCGCCAGTGCGCGCATGTGCCGCTGGTCGCACAGTGACCCGGCCTTCAACAAGGTCCACGACACGGTCACGGTTGCCTGCATGCCATTTGACGACTACGCACGCGAGGGCCTTGACAGGCTGGACCTGATCAAGATCGATGTCGACGGGCACGAGATGAAGGTCCTGCAAGGTGCACGCGGCAGTATCGAGCGATACAAACCCGCAGTCCTCATCGAGTTGTATGAGGAGGCTCTGCGCGACGCTGGGAGCAGTGTCGATGAAGTGCTCGAGTTCTTTGACAAGCGAGGCTCTGTACCCTTTTCCGAGCAGGGCCAGCCGCTCCATCTTCGTGAGTTGTCGCAGCACGCCGCCGCGCGGCCAAAGGTCAGCACGAATGTCATTTTCCGGCCCAGGCAATCGGCTTTCCTCTCGATTCCCAAGGTGTCGGTCCGGAGTAGTCCCCTCAATACCCTCGCCAACGGTGCGCCGGTTGACTCCAATCCGCCGGTCCTTGGCCTCGTGCTGAACCGGCAATTTCATGAGGAGAACCGCTGGGTCTCCGCGACGACCTATCATCTTGTCGAAGAGCTCAAGAGATGCTTCCAATGCGTCTACATCGAGAACCAGCAGGACTACGAGAAATGCCTCGGTGATTTGGATGGTCTTCTTTCCATGGAGCCGGGATGGGCGGCGCCGCGGCTGGAGTTCGCACGCACGCCTGAATTGCAGGCGAAACTTGATGCGATCCCCTCCTATGTTTTGTACAGCGATCCGCACGCGAACCAATGGCGGCAGGAGTACTTTCTCTCCAACCGCCTGGACTATGTTCTGTCGTATTATCGCGTTCCTTTCCTGCGTCACTTTCGCAAGATCCCACCCGATCGAATGATTCACTTTCCCTGGGCGATTCCTGACGACTGGATCCCGCAAGATCCGATACGTTTCTCCGGCCGGAAAGACATCGCATGCTTCGGGGCCTCGCAGGGTCCGGCGTATGCCGTCCGCAACTGGTGTCGTGGCTTTCCCTTTGTCACTTCCACAGCCAACAGCGGGGTCGAAAACAAGCTCATGAGCGACTTGGAGTATGTGGCGTGGCTCCGCGGCCACGATGCCGCGATCGCGGCCGGGTCCGATACGCCGCAGTACAGGCTCACCGTCCCCAAGTATTTCGAGATTGCCGCCGCCGGAGCTCTGCTCTTTGCTCAGGAGACCGACGACCTGGAATGCCTGGGCTTCCGGCACATGGAGAATTGCGTCATCTTCAACCGATCGAACTTTGAAGCCCTCGCCCGGCAGTACCTCTCTCGGCCGCAAGACTATCTCTCCATCCGGCAAAACGGCCGGGAGCTGGTCCGGCAACGCCACAGTTTGTCCCGGCGCATCGACGCCTTCCAGCAGCACATCGTGGACGCCCGCAGTAAGAAGTGCAGGAAGTCGGTGACATCGATTCCTGAAAGCGAGCACATGCCGCACGTGCTCTTCATCGTCGACTCGCCGAACTGGGCCCACGACTTCAAAACCGACCACATCATGCGGTCTCTCAACGACAGCTACTTCATGCGAAAGCGCTGTCAGAGCGACGTGGATGCCTCCGATATCAGGTGGGCCGACCTGATCGTGGTGTTCTATTGGAAGCAATTCAACCATGAGAACATGCAGCGGCTCATGCCCGTCTGCCAGGAGAACAAGCACAAGCTGCTGATCGGCATCTCCTCGCACCAGGAACTCATGGGCAAATGGCGGGAGCCCGGCTTGTCACTGCTGCGGGAGCTTGCCGCAGGCATATTCGCAAATAGTCTGCTCCTGTATCGGGAGTACGGTCCACAGTTCGAGCAGCCCTTCTTCTACACGCCCAATGGCGTCGATACAGCGTTCTTCACACCCGGCGGCAACGTGCGGCACGGCGGACCGTTCCGCGTCGGATGGGCCGGTAGTTTGACGAATCACGGACCGATCCGGGGCTACGATGAGTATATCGTGCCGGCGGTGCAGATGGTCGAAGGAGCGGAATTGGTGACGGCGGCCCGTGAGGACCAGTGGCGGGGCCCCGAGCAGATGCGCGAATTCTATCGCAGCCTCGACGCATACATCTGCGCCAGCTCGGCGGAGGGCACGCCGAACACCTGCCTTGAAGCCGCTGCCTGCGGTGTGCCTCTGGCCACCACACGCGTCGGCAACATGCCCGAACTCGTGCGGGACGGTGCCAACGGCTTCTTCGTCGAGCGGGATGTCCGCGACATCGTGGAAAAGCTGACGCGTCTGCGTGACACGCCGGGCCTGCGCGAGTACATGGGACAGGCGATACGTGCCTCGGTCGAGGAATGGGACTGGGACCGCCAGGCGCAGCACTACCATGCCATGTTCGACGCGATGCTCCACGCGGGCGGCCGGGCCGGGCCGGAGCCGTTCAGGTCCGAATCGCAACTATACCTGGCCAGCGCGGACCGCATGGACAAAGTGCTGGCGAATCTGCGCGCGCTGGACCGGCTGCCGGATGTGAAGCCGGAGACTTACGCCACGGTGATTGGAGGGTTGTCGGGCCTGAACTACCTGCTTCGGCTTGAGCCGCGGCACATCGCATTCTTCGACATCAACCCGAGCGCGGTTCGCTACGCGAAACTCGTATGCCAGATGATTGTCATCTCCGATGGGCCTCGCCACTTCGTCAGCAGAATGTTCGGCCGGTCCGTGGATGCCTGGCTCGACTCCATGGGCCGGAACGACCTCACTGTCGACAATCAGATGGAATACCTCGCCTCTCCGGTGAATGAGGCACTCGTGAGAGATACGCTGTCGCGCTTGTCGCCAGGCAACCGGGAGACGTTTGAGACGTGTATTCGGCCGCATTTGACCGGCGAAACGAAGGACGGCGCACGCAACTGCCGTCGATTGCTGCCGTGCTGGCCGATCGATGAGCGCGTGCCGGTCGGCGCCGGCGAGTCCCTCGGGTGCGACGAGAGGGGCGGCCTCGTGCCGAATACGAACACGTTCTTCTACGGCCACGGCTGGCTCGGCTCGCCCCAGAGCTTCCAACTGGTCAAGCTCATCCTCGCTCAGGCGAGCGTGTCGTTTCATCAGTTCGATCTGTTTCACGATGATCTTCGCTGCCTGGGAGACCTGTCGCAGTCGTTCATCCTGCACGCCTCCAATATGGACGACTGGTTCGCCGATGCGTGGGCGAAGTTCAAGGAGCGTGCCGCTTCGCTATCCCTGTCGGGGCAGGGCTCTTTGGCTACCGTGACCCTCAACGGCGGCGTGTGGCTCGCCTCGCCGGACGCGCACGCGCGGGCGCTCGCGGGGATCCGGCCCTACGTCTTCGGGCGAACCGTCGAAGTCACGCATAAGACACCCTGGGGATTCGGTGAGCTGGACCGCGTTAACGTCGCTGTAGATGATTACCTCGCAAGCAACGATCGCGCGGACACGACGATCCTGCATATCCTCTTAGGCGAGGGTGTCGAGCGGAGCCTGTTTGAGCGAGCCTATCGCAGTGCGGTTCGCCGCAGCAGCCGCGTGATTGTGCTGGAGCACAATCGCGACTCCCGCGACTGGGCCTCCCGCGATACGAGCCAATTCGTCTCAGCCGCAGACCTCACCGAAGCGATTCGGAAGATGAACGAGGGCACAGCCGCGGTAATCCATACCGTCCAGATGCTCGCGGGCGAGCGGGATCTGCAGCGGAATATTCTGGCGGCTGTCGACATCCCGTGCGTGCAGACAGGGGTGAGGACATCTCCTGAGACCATGGTGCAGGCAGAAATGGGTGCCGCACGGCGAGCGTTGCGCCCGCCCCGGTTATCGGTGGTGCTGACGACGTACAATCGGCCCGACCTGCTCGAACGAGTCCTTGATGGGTTTGCCTCACAGGCCGCTGCCCGCGACGATTTCGAGGTGATCGTTGTGGACGATGGCTCCATCCCCCCGGTGGAGGTTGTCGTGGAGAAATTCGCGGGCGCAATGCAGTTGAAATATCTGCGCCAGGAGAATTGCGGCCTTGCCGCCGCACGCAACGCCGGAATCCAAGCTGCCGAGGGGACAATCGTGTTGTTCAGCGACGATGATGATGTGCCGTCGCCTGAGTTGATCGCCGAGCACTTGGCGAGCCACCGCGCATATCCAGACGAGTGCATTGCGGTCCTCGGACATCTGGATTGGCATCCCGACCTGCATGTCACGCCGTTGATGCACTACGTGACCCACGTGGGCGGCGAGTACTTCGGCTTCGACAGGCTCCAGGACGGACAGCTCTACGACCAATGGAAATGGTGGGGCGGCCTGGTCTCGACCAAGCGCTCCCTCCTGGAGAGCATCCAAGGCCCATTCGATGTGCGGCTGCGCTTCGGGTATGAGGATACCGAACTGATGTGCCGCCTTTTGTCGCGGCGGATCCGGGTCCTCTACAACGCGAGGGCCCTCAGTTACGTGCTCCGGCCAGTCACCTTCCAGGACTTCTGTGCCCGAAGCTGCAAACAGGGCAGGGCGCTCCACCGTGTGGCAGCGGCACATCCTGAGATCATCATTCCGCGCTACGGACTGGCGGACGCCGAAAAGGAATACGCCGCGAAGTACGCCGACTCGCTGGAGCAGTGGGCCGGCAAAGTGTCGGCATTCGAGGCCCTGCTTGCCACGCAGAGCAGCCCGCCCGCAGAAAGGCACCTGCAGGCGCTGTACACCGGTTATCGCGAGTGCTTCCGCGGCTACCTGCTCCAGGGCTATGTCGAGCAGCTCCAAGCCGCCGATCGGGGCGAAGTGTCGCTGAGCGATCCCGTGAACGGCGAGCCAGACGCATCCGCTCACAAAAGGAACGGCGAGCTGATCGAGCGGCCAGTGTTCCGAACGAAAAAGAATGACGGCACGACGGAGCGTCAGCGGGTCTCTCGCAAGCACGAGTCCGCGGCAACAACGCCGGCCCGGCCGCTGCGAATCGCCTTCGTCGATACGAATACGCCGTGCTACGATATGGGAAGCTCCAGCCAGCGGATTCACCAGATCCTCAAGATTCTCGTGGCCCGCGGACACCGCATCGACTATCTGTATACGAAGCACTTCAAATCGGACGCCAAGTACAAAGCCGCCTACGACGGCGCCGTGACCTTCATCAAGATCCTGCCGACCATCAACAGTATCCGGGATTACCTCCACTTCAATCACGTGGAGGACTTGGACTGTATCTGGGTCACCAATCTCTGGGCGCTGGATTACACGGAGTTTGCAATCGAGCTGGCGCAGTGGCTGAGGGAGAATCGTCCGGGGACGAAGATTATTGTCGATACGATGGACCTCCATTACAAGAAGCACATGCGGCGGTTCGAGCTGTCCGGCGCCCCGCAGGACCGGGAGACGGCCGCGCGCTTCCTGGAACTCGAACGGAAGCTCTACCCGCTGGCCGACAGGGTCCTGGCCGTCACCGAGGTCGAGAAGCGGGACATCCTCGCGCAGATGACGATGCCCTGCAACGTCGAGGTGGTTCCGAATATTCACGACGTCCTGCGGGAAGAGCCGCCGTTGCACCAGCGGCGGCACATGTGCTTCCTCGGGGCCTTTCGCATCGGGCACAATCTCGATGCCATCTACTGGTTCATGAAGCAGGTCTATCCGCAAGTTGTCGAGAAGGCCCCTGCGGTCGAGTTTCACATCCTGGGCCACGGCAATGAGAGTTTCCGCGAGACGTTCGACGCGTATCCGAATGTGAAAGTCATCGGCTATGTTGAGAACGCCGAACAGGCTGTCGCTCAATACCGACTATTCATCTGCCCGATGATCTACGGGGCCGGGATGAAGGGCAAGCTCGGGACGGCGGCCGCAGCGGGGACGCCGTTCGTCACGACGACAATCGGCGCCGAAGGCTTCGATTTCACTGATGGGCAGCACTGCTTCATCGCCGACGACCCAGCCGAGTTTGCCGATAAATGCCTGCGCCTGTTGCAGGACGATGCCACCTGGGACCGATTCCACACTAGCGCAAGAGACCTGTTGAGCAGGCGGTTCAGCGTTGAAGCCGTGGGCCGCACAATCGACGGGGTCTTAGGCTCTGTTGCTGCCGAACCGGCGAAAGTCTCAATGAACGAGGCTCACATTGCACACCCGACGCCGGCCGGAGCCGCTCCGAAGGTCTCCATCGTCACGGCCTGCCACAATCGCGAGCAGTATCTGCCTGAGTGCCTGGACAGCATCATGAACCAGACCCTGGGCGAATGGGAGCTGTTTCTGCTCGACGACAACAGCACGGACGGCACCCGTCGGATCATCGAGGAGTACAGCCGCCGGGATCGCCGCATCAAGCCGTACTGTTTCAACGATAACCGCGGCCCGTACACCCGGCGTAAGTTTGCCATTGCTCGTGCGAACTCGCCGTTCATCGTGATCCAGGACGCCGACGACATCATGAGTCCGGCCAAGCTCGAAATCTTCTACCGGGAAATCACGCTCGACCCCCGCGCAGCCATGGTCGGCTCTTTCTATCGCACCTTCCTCGATCAATGCGGCGGCCTGCAATACGCCGAGTGCAGCGATCTGCCGGAGCAGCACGAGGACATTGTCGCACAGTTCGTCTCATGGCGGCACGCGATGAGCCACGGCTCGGCCATCATCCGCAAGGCGCTTTTCGACGAGATCGGTCCGTACGACGAGAACCCCTGGGCCTCCGACGCCTTCTGGTCGGCCAAGCTCGGCGAGTATATCCGCCGCGGCGCGCCCTGGAAGGTCCGGAATATCCCGGAGTACCTGACGCTCATCCGCGTTCATGCGACGAACCAGACGCAGCAATTGCCGACGTTCGACCCTCGCAGCCGGACGGTGCGGTACCACCAGTACTGCGAGTGCAAGCTCCGCAAGATTCGCCGGAACGTCGAGACGAATCCGGGCGCCGACATCGGCGCGGAGCTGAGGAACTGCGACTGCTCCGATTTCCTCACGAGGTTCAAGACGCACCTCATCAAGTGGGAGAGCGAGCCGCTGCAGGATCACGTCATCCAGCAACTGCTCGACAACAGCACCTGGCAGTTCAACCATGCCTGCTACGTGAGTTGCGTCAGTATGCTCAGCGGCATCGAGGTGATGGAGCCGGGCCTCCCTCGGAAGATGGTGAACTTCGATTTGGTGAAAGCCATGGCGCTGTATGCGCTGGGTTTGAAGGAGCGGGCTCTGAAATACCTGCGCCGCGAGATAGCCAACCACGGCAGCCAGTTGGCCAGCCAGTTCCATCGTGACTATTTCGAGCTGGGCTCGAAGATGGACGTGCAGCGGTGGTGCGCCGAGCACAAGATGCAGCTCAAGCTGCGAGCCGCACCCGGGGCGCAGGCGGTGCCGCAAGGCCTGCGGGGTGAGGTTGTTGCGGCTCGGGAATAGCGGACTGGCTCTCCGGAAGATTGTTTTCGGAACGATAATAGAGAGTTGGGGCATGCTGCTCGTGGGCAGGCGTGCAATGTGCCCGGGACGTGTGGCATTGTGTGAAAGGCAGACAAGATGGGTGAAATCCGGCTGCCGGGGTTGTTCACGGGCATCGACACGGCGAAGCTGATCAGCCAGCTCATGGCGGTCGAGCAGCGGACGCTCAGCAAGTATATGGAGCGCCAGAAGGTCTGGGACGAGCGCAAAAACGCCCTCAGCTCGCTGGAGACCAAGCTCGATATGTTGAGGAGCACGGCAAAGGACCTTTCCGACGCGGGGGAGCTTCGCGCCTATGCCACGGCCTCCAGCGATCCGGACATCCTGACGGCCGAAGCGTCCCATAACGCCTTCGAAGGCAACCACACGGTCGTCATCAACCAACTCGCCAACGCGGAGCGATGGGTGCACACGGCGGGCAAGGAGTACGCCGAGGATTACGTCAGGGCCGGCACATTCGTCTACTCTTACAACGACCAGGAGACCGTCATCACCACGACGGACGACACGACCCTGGAGGACCTGGTGGGATTGATCAACAACGACGCCAACAATCCCGGCGTGACGGCCAACCTGCTCTACTACAACGATGCCTATCACCTCATGCTCAACGGCAACGACGCCGGCTCGGATTACGAGGTCCTGATCAACGCGAGCAACACCGAGGTGTGGCAGGCCGGCTCGCCATTCACGGTCGGGGGGGAGAACGCCGCACTGGCCGACAAGATCATCGGCCTTGATCAATTCAGCGGCGTCCTTGCCGGCGGAGAATCCATCACGATCGGCGGCAAGCGCCACGACGGGACCACCGTCAGCCAGGAGTTTGCCGTCAACGGGAACATGACGCTCGGCCATCTGGTCGCGGAGATCAATGATGCGTTCGGCGACACCGCCACGGCGACGCTGATCAACGGCCAGATCCGATTGACCGACCATACGAGCGGCACGAGCCAGATGCAGTTGAGCCTCACGTACAACGCGGGCTCGGGGTCCACCACGCTTGCCATCCCGGCCATCAGCCAGTCCACCCATGGCGGCAGCGTCATTGCGAGCCTGGCGGGCTTCGCGGCGGCCGACTTCACCGAGACACAGTCCGCGCAGGACTCCCAGATCAAGATCGATGGTTACCCTTCCGGGGCCGGCGAATGGATCACCCGCAGCTCGAACACGATCGACGACGTCATCCAGGGCGTGACCCTGCACCTCCACGACACCGGGACCGTCCAGGTGAACTTGACCCGCAACATCGAAATGGTCAAGGGCAAGCTCGAATCCATGGTGACCGCGTACAATGAGGCGGTGACCTTCCTCAAGGAAAAGACCGGGTACAACAGCGTTCTCAAGAAGGCCGGCGTGCTGATGGCCGACTCCGTCGTCTCCAATATCGGCAACGATCTGTGCATGCCGCTCGTGCGCAAGACCAGCGGCTTCGTGGTCGATGTCGACACCTTCCTCATGCCGGGCCAGATCGGCCTGGAGCTCGACCGCGACGGAATGCTGAGCCTGACAGCCAGCAAGTTCGACGAGGCCATTGCGAAGGACTACCTGGGCGTCCTGGCCGTCATCGGGGCCGCCAAGACGGGCAGCTCCGACAGCAACACCATCGAGTTCTACGGCGCGTCCGACGCCTGGACCACGGCCGGCGAGTACAAAGTCGAGGTGACGATCTCCGGCGGTGCGATCACCAGCGCCAGGATCCGGCAGACCGGCGAGTCCACGTACCGTGACGCCGTCGTGGACGGCAATATCGTCACCGGTAACAGCACGTTCAACGACGACGGCTACCCGGTCAATCCGGAGAACGGCCTGCAATTGAGCGTCGATCTGGGCCATGACGGCACGTTCAACGCCACGGTCCGCGTCAAGCAGGGCTTCGCCGGCGCCATGCAGGATCTCCTCGACCGGATGCTCAAGGCGACCTCAGGCACGCTGCCACTCGATGAGGATCAGGCCGAGGACCAGATCGATCACCTCCAGGACCGGATCGACGTCGAACAGCAGCGCCTGACCGACCGCCAGGCCCGCCTCGTCGCCAAATTCGCCCGACTCGAGAAAACCCTCGCCCTCCTCCAAAACCAAATGTCCGCCCTCAACCTAGCCTAACCGCCGGAGTCCGTCCCTGGGAATTGGCCTTCTTTCGTAGATCCCCCGAGGCGTGCCTGATTCCCACTTGCATTTTCGTCAGCGCGCCTGTAGAGTTGTTGCAGTGGTTGGGGCCTGCTGTGTTCTTCGAGACGCAGACAGGTATTGGCGTGTGAAATATATCAATTTCACCGCCGGTCTGGCTTCCACGGCCTGTAGGGCATTGGTTGACCGCAGAGCTGTCTGTAAGGAGACGAGCAATACAATGAAGCGCGTCCTTGCTGCCACAGTGTACTCGGTACTTGGAGGTATCCTGACCCTCTGTGTTCTCCTGCTTCTTCAGGCGACGCGTGGCCTACAGGCCCTCCGCGACATCAACGACCATTATGCTGCTGTCCTGGGGGTGGGGCCGGGGGGACAGACCCTATTTTCTTGGGGCGCGCGGGGGGAGGCATTTCTCTGGTTCCTTTTGGTTATTGAGGAACGGTGTGCACGGCACACCCTGCGAGGTGGATACCCGCTTTCGCGGGAATGACATGGAGGGACTTGGGGCTTGGAGGTTAGGTGGTTTTGGACGTTCGTTTTTTCTGGCGGAGGCGCAGGAGCATGGCCAGGACTTCGGCGACGGCGATATAAAGGGCTTCGGGGATGGGCTGGCCGGGCTTGACGGTGGCGTAGATGGCACGTGCGACCTCCGGCCGCCGGATGATGGGCACGCCGTACGCGCGGGCGATGCTCATAATCCGCTCGGCCAGGAGATCGGCGCCCTTGGCCAGGAGGATCGGGGCGTCCATCGTCTTCGGCTCGTACTGCAGGGCGACCGCCACGTGCGTCGGGTTCACCAGGATGACGCTGGCCTTCGGCACCTCCTGCTTGAGCCGCTTCAGCGACATCTCCATCTGGACTCGCCGGACTCTCGCCTTGATTTCGGGCGAGCCTTCCGTGTCCTTGTGCTCCTGCTTGACCTCCTGCCGGGTCATCTTCAGCTCCTGCATGTACTGCCATTTCTGGTAGAGCATATCGGCAATTCCGATGATGAGCACGGCGACCCCGACGCGCAGGCACAGATCGAACAGAATTCGCGCGATAGCGATCATGATGTCCATGGACCACCCCCATCGCAGTGCGGCGAGCGCTTCGAGCTTGTCGCGCAGGTAGAGCCAGACGATGATGCTGACGAAGGCGAGCTTGGCGATGGAGGCCAGCAGGCGGACCAGCGAGCGGGAGGTGAAGGCGCTCTGGAGGACGGCGGCGGGATTGATCGCGTTCCACCGGAGCTGCAGGGCCCCCGGCGTGACGTGCCAGCCGGCGACGGCCAGGCTGCCGATGATGCCGGCGGCGGTCAGCGCCGCCAGGATCGGCAGCGTCACCAGGCCGGCGTCGATGAGGTTCTCGTTAAGGCAATGAATGAAGGCCTGGGAATCGCGCAGCGCCCCGGGCTGGCTGGACAGGCCCGCCTCCACGCGGAGCCGGCACCACTGGAACAGGTGAGGTCCGAGCAGGTCGAGGGTCAGCAACAGGGCGGCCAGAGTCACGGCCGTGGCCAGTTCCTGACTCTGCGGCACCTGCCCGCCTTCCCTCGCCTTTTGAAGCCTTCGCGGGGTCGGCTGTTCTGTCCTTTCGGCGGCTGGTTTGTCAGGCATCTTTCAATTTACCAGTTATGATTTACGATTTGCGATTCTCAGGCGGCTGTCCGATCCTTCGCTGGCGACATAGACTCCGGACCGTCCTCTCCAAATCGTAAATCAAGAATCGTACGTCTCAAATCGGCAACAGTCTCACCATCCATTCGGCCATCTCGGAGACGAAGCTGTTGATGAAGGGCAGGAACGCTGCGGCCAGGAACAGTCCCAGCGCGATCCGCACGGGCATCGTGATGAACAGGATATCCATCTCGGGGACGAGTCGCGCGAGCATGGCTAGGGCGACCATGAGAATCAGAAACGCAGCCAGCATGGGCGCGGCCAGTCGCAGGCTCGCCAGGAACATGGCCGTGCTCGTGCTGACCACGCTGCCCGCCAGCAGGGCGATCGTGGGCGTCGTCCCGGACGGAAAGACATCGTAGCTTCGCGACAGCACCAGAAGGAACAAATGGTGACCGTTGGCGCTGAGAAACAGAAGTACGAAGATCATCTCCATCAGGCTGGGGAACGGACTGGTCTCGCTCTCGGTCAGGGGATCGATGATCTCGGCCATGGTCAGGCCCATCTGTTGCTCGACGATGCGTCCGCTCAGTTGCACGATGGAAAACAGCAGGGCGATGATCAGTCCGAGGGCCAGGCCGTACGTGGCTTCGGCCGCCAGCATCAGAACGGCCATCAGCGGGGAGGCCTCGTGGACGCTCGCGGCGGGTGGCTTGACCCAATAGAAGAACAACGACAACAGCACAACCGCGGCGATCTTGATCTGCACGGGAATGCTCTTCCACCCGAAGACCGGCAGGACCAGGAAGAACGCCGAGATTCGGGTCAGAATCAACGCAAAGCCGAGCACTCCCTCGAACATCTCACCCCCGGCATCAAGACCCGATGTTCTGTATGTGGGCGAAAATCTCCGCCGTGAAACGCAGCGTCACGTCCAGCATCCAGGCGCCGAACAGCAGCGTCACAGCGCCGACGGCCAGCAGCTTCGGCACGATGGTCAGCGTCATGTCCCGAATCGACGTGACGGCCTGTAGCAGGGTGATGACGACGCCGACTACCATGCAGGCGACCAGGATCGGCGCCGACAGGATCAGAGCCGTCTCCAGCGTGTGGCGTCCCAGGTATAATGCAAAACTGCTATCCATAGGCTCTCAGTTCCCAGTTCCCAGTTCTCGGTTCCCAGTTCCCGCCTAGCTGACAACCGGGAACTGTCAAGTGCGAACTGTCCTATTGAAATCCGAGGCTGAGGCTTCGGGCCAGCAGGCCCCAGCCATCTACCAGGATGAACAGGATCAGTTTGAACGGCAGCGAGATCATCACCGGCGGCAGCATGATCATGCCGGCGCTGAGCAGGACACTGGCGATGACCATGTCGATCAGCAGGAACGGAATAAACAGCAGGCAGCCGATCTCGAAGGCGGTGCGGAACTCGCTGATGATGAACGCCGGGATGACAATGTGCATGGCGATGTCCATCGGCTTGGCCGGGGCGGGGGCTTTGGCCATCTGGACAAAAAGCGCCAGGTCGGCCTTGCGGCTCTGGCGGAGCATGAACTCCTTGACGCAGTCGCCGGCCTTCTGTGCGGCGACGCCGAAACTGATCTTGTCCGCCAGATACGGCTGGATGGCCTCGGTGTTCACCTTCGCGTACGTCGGCGCCATCGTGTAGAAGGTCAGGAACAGCGCCAGGCCCATGACGGCAATCGTCGGAGGAATGCTCTGGGTCGTCAGGGCGCGGCGAACGAACGACAGCACAATCACAATCCGCGTGAAGGAGGTCATCATCACCAGCAGGCTCGGCAGAATCGCCAGGGCCCCGAAGATGATCACGATCTTGACCGGCGTGGACCACTCCTTGCCCTCGGCCTGCTTGGAAGTCGCCTTGTCGAGCACTGTCATCAGATCGCCGATGCTCGGGACGCCGGCGGGGGCGGCGGGCGCAGCGGCGGCGGTCTTGCCCATGTTGATCTGAGGTATGGCCGGCGGGGCGCTCTTGCGGCTCTGGCCGTGCAATGATGTTGCCAGGAACAGCACGACCAAGGACGCTACGAACACTCTCTGCATATGTCGTGACATTTACAGTTTCACCGAATCATCGATTTCCTGCCTGGAGATGTCGAGCCACTCGTCGGTGACGTGCGCGAGCGTGGTAATGCTCTGCTCCGTGCTGCTGATGAGCAGCTTGTGGCTTCCGATCTCCACGAGGTGGAGGGCTTTTCGATGCCCCAGGTACGCCGTCTCGCGGATGTGGATTTCCTTGCCCGGTGCGTTGGCGACTTTGGGCAGTATCCTCTTCGATGCGTAGACGGCCGCGACGCCAAGCCCGATAATGATGCCCACCGACAGCATCATCCTGAGGAACAAATCGCCTCTGCCGAGGCCGGTGTCCGCAGGGGAGAACTCATTGGAGTCGCTCAGGAAGGATGCGTTGGGATCGGCGCCTTGCACGGCCGCCTGGGCGCGCTGCCCGCTGTGGCGGGAGGCCAGGCTGACCCATCCGCCGCCTGCCACGAGCAGAATGCACAGGAGTATGATCTTCTTTCCTTGACCGCTCACATCGACCTCGCGACCGTGGCCATTCACTGGTCCGGCCTGCACAACCCGAATGTTCCGTCGGCGCATGCCGGACTGACGTGGTAAGAGTGTGCAAATTGCGTGCCGAATGGGGAAATGTGGCCCAGAGCAGGCGCAAATGCCGGCCGTGACTCGCCGTGCGACCGGAGAATAGTCACCTTGTCGGAAAACTTGACAGGCCCGCGGGATCAGTCGGTCGGCTTGAGCACCGCGATGGCAATTTGGGAGTTCTGGGAGATCGGGCCTCGGTTCTTCACCCAATCGCCGCCTGTACCGGCTCCCCAGGAGAAGATGCGACAGTTCGTTTCCGGCGGAAGGTTCTCGTGAAGAAAGTCGGCCACGGTCTGGGCCCGCCGGGCGGACAGCAGCCATTGCCGCCGCTCCACGGATTCGTCCGGAGCCAGCCCCACCACGTACAGGTGAATCCGCTCGACGGGTGCGAAACCCGCCAACTGTGCGGCGAGCGTGTTCAACGACTTCCGGGCGGAGTCATCCAACGTGGACTGCCCCTTGGCAAACGTGATCGGCAGGATCATGAAGTCCGGGTCGCTGCCGTGGATCTGGGCGGCATAGGTCTTCACGCGGCCCTCCAGCCGGCGATAACTGCGGCGGATTCTCTCTTCCTGCGCATCGATCGTCCTCATGGCGCCGGGATCGTCGGCGTCATTGATCGGGTAATACACCTTGGCGCTATCGAAAGACAGGCCCTCATCGGCAGTGCCGAACAGTCCCGGCAGTCCGAACCCCTCGATTGATTTTCGGAACCCGTACAGCGTCTTCTCGAAAATGCCCTCGCCCTCGTTGCACAACTGCCCGCTTCTCGCCGTGGACATCGTCAGGAGCATGACGAAGAACGCCATCAGCAGCGAGATCATGTCGGCGAAGGAGATGATCCAGAGCGGGGCGCACTCCCCTTTTTCTTCCGGCGGCGATGGCTTGCGTTTTCTCACTTGTACACGCTCTCGTCAAGTAACACCACTTCCAGCATTCGCGGCCCGCTGCGGTCTTCCTGAGGCAGCATACTCCGGGCCCCGACGCTGCAACGGTCTTTGGAGATGCCGCGGGCGGCGAGATGGCTCAGTACGGTGACGGCCCGGAGCAGTCCCGGCTCGGGATTGTCATTGGGGCCGGTCTCAGAAATCACGATTCGGTCGGGCAGCTTGGTGGCATAGGCGGCCAGAGTATTGAGGAAGCCTCGTCCCTCCCGTGACAGCGTTGTTCCGGCGCCCCAGAACACCCGGCTCGATTTGATCGTGAATACCTTGCGGGTCCGGAAATCACCGGACTTCGTCTCGGCCAGCAGGCCCAGTCCCTGAATCTCGTCAAGCGTGGGTTTGTCACTGCCCCTTTCGATCTGGCCGGCGGCGACAGACTGCGGTCCAATCGCCGTGCGGGGACGGAATGGATACCAGCCGCCAAAGTTGCTGGGGTTCAAGACGGCTTTCACGGTCCTCTGGAGCTTCTCGGCCTCCGCCGGACCGAATGACGAGAACGTCGAGAGCATCACGAAAAAGGCCATGAGCAGCGAGATCATGTCGGCAAATGAGATAATCCAGAGCGGTGCGCCTTCTCCGGATTCCTCTTCCTGCTGTGGTTTGTGCTTGCGTGACATCAGACTTGGGCCTTCACTGCCTCGCGGCGTTTCGCGGAAATGAATACCTGCATCTTCTCGCTGACGGCCGTGGGGTTGTCGCCTTTGGCAATCGAGCAGAGACCCTCCAGGGCCATTTCCATTGTCATCCTCTCCACTTTGGAGTGCTGGCCGAGCTTGCCGCCCAGGGGCAGGAAGACGAGGTTGGCCATGAGAGCGCCGTAGAACGTGCAGACCAGGGCGGTGGCCATGCCGGCGCCGATCTCGTCGGGGCTTTCCATCCGGCTGAGCATGTTGATCAGGCCGATCAGCGTGCCCACCATGGCGAATGAGGGACAGGAGGCCCCCATGAAATCGAGGATTTTCTTGCCCATGGCGTGCCTCTCTTCCATGTACTGGATTTCGAGAGCCAGCAGGTCGCGAATCGCTTCTTCCTCCGTGCCATCGACGAGCATCTGCAGGCCCTTCGACAGGAAGGGGTCTCTCAGTTTGCCGATCTCCTGTTCCAGGGCCAGCGCCCCGTCGCGCCGGTTCACGGCACAATAGTTGACCATCCGCTGAATCATCTCCTGCGGGGCGACCGTCCTGTTGAGCAGCGTCTTCTTGATGACCGAGAAGATCCCGAGGAACTGGCCCATGGAGAAGTGGATCATGGTCGCGCACGTCATGCCGCCGAAGACGATGGCCAGCGCGGGAATGTTGAAGAAGAGCTTCAGGTTCCCTTCGTAGAGGATCGTCCCGATGATGACGATGAAACCTAAAATCACGCCTAACGCGGTTGCGATGTCCATACCGTCACCTCGTCTCCGTCACTTGTTTGAGCTTCTGGCACAGCATGGCGGCCAGGGCAGGTTGCGTGGTGACGATCTCGGCCAGAACCTTGGCCTTGGTTCTGTCCTGCATGAAGTGGAGGATCTTGACGGCGTCGTCGACATTCGCGGTTCGTGCGCTGCCGCCGCTCTTGGGCTGGCCCATCGCCATGTTGACGAGAATCTGGCCGGCGCTGGCGGCGTCCATCTTGTCGTAGGCGGCCGCAATCGCAAGCAGGTTCGTCCTCTCCGTCTGCTCGACCTCGGTGCGTGCCTTCGAGAGCATGTCCCGCTCGCTCTTGACGCTGGCGGCCGTTGCGGCCAGGTCCACCCGCAAATTGTTGAGCGTGCCGATGTCCTTCTTGAGCACCTGCTGGGCGATGGCAAGCCGCTCCTTTTCCTTGTCGAGTGCCTTGAGCTTGTCGTTGTATTCGCGGATTTTCTCCCGCACTTCATAGGTCAGGTCCTTGAGCTGCTGCTCCGTCATGGACCGCGTCCCCGCGGTCTCGTCGGACTGGGCGGCGGGGATTGTAGTGAGGATTCGCGGCTGCGAAGCGCCCGTCGCTTGTGTCGGCGCGGCCGCACTCGGCTCGTTCTGGTCCGTCGCGGCAATGGCGGCCGCCGGTCTGGTGAACCAGGCGGTGGAAAATGCTCCAGCGAAGCTGAACGCTCCCGCAGCGGCGGCGATAATGATCACTTTCTTGCTCACTGATCGCACTCCACTTTACATCTCATATTGGCTCTCCGCAGGCTCCCTGCGGGCGAATGCGGAGGTCGTCTTGTCGTCCAAGTCCTTCTGCTCAAGCCGATCGCACTCGCGCAGGAATCGTTCACGCGCCTCGGCCCGCAGCCGCTCCAAGCCTTCCTTCGATCGCCTGATCGCCAGCAGCTCCGCGGTCTTTTCTCTCTGCCGAGCCTCCAGCTCCGCGGCTTCCTTTCTGAGTCTTCGGATCTGCTCGTCGTTGGTGGCCGCATGTCGCAGGCAGAACTCCTGGGCCGACACCCGCGTCGGCGACTGGGTCCGGGCGACGCCGCTGATGACATCCTGCAATATTCTCTGCCGCATGAGCAGCTCACTTCGCTTGTCGGCCAATTCTTCCGTCAGGCGGAACAACTCGATCCGCTTGACCTGTTCCTGTTTCGTTTTGACATCGAGCACCCTCTGAAGGCGCCACACGAATCGTTTCATCTTCCGATCGATCTCAGTTCTTGAGGCTCACCAATCTGTCCCACGTGCGCGTGATTGTCGTCAACTGCTTTACGGTCTCCTCCAGGGCAGTCCTCTGCCGCACCGGCTGAATGAGGAATTCGTTGATCCGGTCGATCAGGCTGATCGCCCCATCGATCCGCCGGTTGCTGCCGGCCGAGAAGGCGCCGATGTTGATCAGGTCCTCGGCGTCGATGTACGTGGCGTAGATCTCCTTCAGTTTGCGTGCAGCGGCGCAGTGCTCGGGACTGACGACCGCCGGCATGAGCCGGCTGACGCTCTGGAGAATATCCACGGCCGGGTAGTGCCCGCGGTCGGCCAGTTTTCTCGATAGGACGAGGTGCCCGTCGAGGAGGCTGCGGGCGCTGTCGGCGACCGGGTCCGTCAGGTCGTCGTTCTCCACCAGGACGGTGAGAATCCCGGTGATGCTGCCGGAATCGGAGCAGCCTAACCGCTCGATCAGACGGGGCATCAGCGAGAAGACACTGGGACAATATCCTTTCGTCGCCGGCGGCTCACCTGCGGCCAGCCCGATCTCCCGCTGTGCCTGCGCAAACCGCGTCAGCGAATCCATCATGAACAGCACGTTGCGAGCCCTGTCCCGGAAGTACTCGGCCACCGTGACGGCCACGAACGCCGCCTTGACACGGTGGATCGGAGGTGCATCGGAGGCCGCAACCACCACGACACTGCGGGCCAGACCCTCGGGGCCCAGGTTCTCCTCCAGAAACTCGCGGACTTCGCGTCCCCGCTCGCCGATGAGGGCGACCACGTTGACGGCGGCGTCGCTGGAGTTGGCGATGTCGCCCAACAGGACGCTCTTGCCGACACCGCTGCCGGCGAAGATGCCGACGCGCTGGCCCTTGCCGCAGGTGAGCACGCCGTCGATCGAGCGGATGCCCAGGGCCATCGGCTCGGTGATCTTCTCCCGGGTCAACGCCGGCGGGCTGCTGACGTCGAGCGGGCTTTTATCGCTGCCGAGCAGGGGGCCCTTGCCGTCGATGGGCTCGCCAAGGCCGTTCAAGACGCGGCCGAGCACGGCATCGCTGAGCAAAATGTGCCGCGGCGTCGATCGCGTGGTGACCGTGTCGCCGGGCGAGATGCCCTCGATGTGCTCCAGCGGCAGGAGGATCAGGTGGTCGTTGCGAAAGCCGACGACTTCGGCCAGGACCCGTCGGCCGTCGCGGATATGGATGCCGCAAAGCTCGCCCAGCCCGATGACCGGACCGGCCGACTCCACCGTCGAGCCCGAGACGCGGACCACGTACCCTTGACAATCCACCAGATTCACCGTCTGGAGGGCCGAGTAGTACCTGTCAAAATCGATCAGACACATTTCGCCGGTCGGCATGAATCACTCCACCTGCATGAGCGCCTCACCAATCCGTTCAAGGCGCTCCTCGACGAACGATTTTACGATTCCCTTCGGCGTTTCAACGAGGCAGTCGGCCCGGGCAATGCTCCAGTCGGCGACGAACTCCAGGCCGGACAGAGGACCGTTGGGGTCCTCCTGCCCAAGCCGCTGACACGAAGGCAAATCCTGCGGGTTCACCCGCACGACAATATTCTGGCGGGTCGGCGCACATTTCAGGGCCTCCTCAATGACGGCCTGCATGGCGTAATGGCCGCTGTCGGTCTCGCGCATCAGGATTTTCCTCGCGATCTCGACGGCCAGCCGGGCGATGTCGCTTCGGTTGCGCCCGATTGTCTCCTCGTACACGTTGTTGAGCTTCTCCGCGATATTCTTCAAGAGCCTGCACGATTGAGCCAACTCCTGCTCGCAGCCTTCGACCTGCTGCAATCTCTGTCTCTCGCTTTGCGAGGTCGGCTGCGGCAGGCCGGACGCGCCGTCCCACTCGCCTTGTCCGGCAGCAACGCCATCGCCTGCGGCATCCGCCAGCTGTGCCGTCGAGATCGGACCAGCGAGATGGACTGTCAACATTTCGGGCATTGGTCTATTCCTCGGTGAACGTCAGCTCGCCCTTGCCATTGAGCTCCCGCAGGGCGGCGACGATCTTGTCTCTGGCCTGGCGGATATCCTCTTTCTTCGGCGCCGACATCAGCGAGGTCTCCTCATCCACCATGGCGGCCGCACGCTCGGAAATGTTGCTCTTGATCTTGGCGGAGATCTCCTCGGGGGCCCCCTGCAGGGCCATCGCCAACTCTCGCTCGTCCATGCCGCGAAGCGCCTGCTGGAACGATCGGTCGCTGACCGAGGGGATGTCCTCCCAGATGATCATCAGGGTAGAGATCTTTTCGCCGGCGTCCTTGTCCTTCTGCCGAATGGCTTCCAGGACGCCGTCGCGGATTTCCTTGTCCAGGTTGCGCACGATGATGGCGACCTTGCGAAGCGATTGCTCCGGGCGAATCTGGATCTCCGTGCCGGCCTGCCCTCCGGCCGGCGCTTCGAGACGTTTGCGAACCATTTGGGCGATACGCGCCTTGGCCTCCGGCGTGATGCTGGCGATATTGGTCATCCGGCTGACGGCGCTGACTCGCATGCCCTCGCCGAGCCGCCCGAGAATCTCCGAGCCCTTCTTGGCCGGCAGCTCGGACAGGACCACCGCAACGGCCTGGGGATGCTCCGTTTCCAGGACGGCTGCCAGCGTCTCCGTCGATGTCGCACGAACCGTCATGAAGGGGTCCCGTTTCTGGAGCAGGTCCTGAATGTCCCGCTGAATCTGTTTGGCCTTGTCTTCCCCGAGCGTGTTGCGAAGCATCTCCCGCAGGAAGCTTTTGAACTGGAAGCCGGAGCGGTCCTGGAGCGACTTGCAGAACTGCCGGGCGATCTCGGCCGTCTGCTTGGCGTTCCGGTGGCCGGCTGCATCGAGGTAGCTGCACTCCACCGCCAGCTCCTGCACGACTTTCGCATCCACCCCTTTGAGCAATTCGGAAGCAGTCCCCGCGTCGAGGCTTGTCAGCAGAAGCGCCGCTTTCTGTTTTCCGGTGAGTGCCATCGTGACCTACTCCTCCTTGATCCAACTGAGGAACATCTCCCTCACCTGCTCGGGATTGCTTTTGAGCGCATGAGCGATTTGCCTTCTCAGGATGACCGGCTCCGCAACCGACTCGCCGGCGGGCAGGAGATGCTCCTGGCCCGGCCCGGTGGGCAGTGCCTGCATTTGTGCGGCCGCCGCCTGGCGGTGTGCCTTGCGGAAGACTCGCAGCACGATCAGAGCACAAACGGCCATGATTCCGAGCGACAATTGCCGCGCGATCGCCACGTACCGGGGCCAATTCGAAGGTGCCTCCTCGACCGCCGGCTCGCTCGACCGCCGGAACTTCGCATTGACGACCTTGAGCGAGTCGCTCTCCTTCAATCCCAAGGCCATCCGGATGATCTCCTCGACCTCCTTGACCTGCATGATCAGGGCGGGCTGGCCGTTAGCACCCGCGGCGTTGGCATCGGCCGGCGACAAATCGACAAATGCCGCTACCGACAGCGACTTGATCTCGCCGGGCACGATCACCTGCTGCTTGACGGTCTTGCCGACCTGGTACTCCGTGACGGTCGTCTCATCCTTCTTGGTGGTTCCCGCCGCCTTCTGCGCGACACTGCCGGCGCCGCTCTCCGTGTTCGTCGTCACCTCCTCTTTCGTGGGCACCTTGGCGGTCGGATCGTAGGTCTCCGTGACCGTCTGGACGCTGTTCATATCCACCACGGCGCTGACGCGGACGGTGGCCCGGCCGGGACCTAAGACGGTCGTAAGCATGTCCTCGGCCTTGCGCGCGAGGCTCTGCTCGACCCTTTCCCGGTAGTCGTGGACGGTTCCGGCCCCGGCGATCAGCGTGGAGTCGCCCTCGCTGGAAAGCAGGTGGCCCTCGCTGTCGATGATCGTGACGTTCTCTGCCTTGAGTCCTTTGACGCTGCCGGAAACCAGATGCGTAATGGCGGCAATATTCGCGCCGCTGAGCCTGTAGCCCGGCTTGAGCTGCAGAACGACGGAAGCCGTGGTTTGACCTTCCTGGGCGGCAAACAACGACTGCTCCGCATCGACGATGTGGACCCTGGCGTGCGCAACGCCGTCCACCATCTGGATGCTCTTAGCCAGCTCGTCCTGCAGGGCCCGTTTGAGGTTGACGTTTTGAACGAAGGGGCTGACGCCGATCTTCTCGTCGTCGAAGAGCTTATAGCCGCTCTGTTCCCCCGCCGGCAGTCCCTCCTTGGCCAGGTCCAATCTGAGTTGATACACGTGCTGCATGGGGACATAAACGGCGGTGCCCCCATCGCGCAGCTCGTACGGGATTCCCTTGGCGCTGATCTTCTCGGTGATCTTGGAGGCTTCCGCCGCGGACAAATCCTGGTAGAGTAGCCGCATATCGGGCTGGCGGGCCCAATGTACCAGCAGCCAGCCGATGAGCACCGAGGCCACCACCACGCCGGCCAGCATCGCTCGCTGCACCAGGCTCACCTTCCGCCAGATCAGGAGTATTTTCTGAAGGAGACTCATGAGACTCGGCCGGATTGCTCGTTTGTAGTGACGCCGTGAGGCGTTCCTTCTGATGCCCTTACGGGCGCACTACGGACTCAATCCGCAACTTCACTCCTATAGCGGCATATTCATCGTCTGCTTGTACGCTTCGATGAGCTTGTTCCGGACGCCGACCAGGACTTTGAAGCCCATGTCCGCCTTGGCGACGGCCGAGACGACTGACGTGATGTCGTTGCTCTTGCCCGTCAGCAGGTCCTGCACGGATGTGTCGGACGCCTGCTGGAGGTCGTCGACCTTGGCCACGTAATCGCTCACCGCCCGGACCGCGTCGGAGAAACCGGTCTTTCCGACGGCCGGAGTCCCTATCTGCGGGACCCCCTGGGTCACGTTGGACAGAATCGAGCTTATATTCGGATCGAAGTTGATCATGCTGCTTCCCTCATTTCGTTAGCGGAGTAGTTCGAGAGTAATCTCCACCATTCGTTGGTAGCGTTTGAGAATCGCGGCGTTGGCCTGGTAGGCGCGGCTGGCCACCGTCAAGTTCATCATCTCGACAGGCAGATGCACGTTCGGCATCGTGACGTAGCCTGACGTGTCGGCGCGGGGGTTGCCCGGGTCGTAGATTCGCTGCAACGGGCTGTTGTCCTGGATGATATCGCCGACCGTGACGCCGCCGATCTCTTCTCCTTCCGACTGGAAGATCGCCTCCAGTCGCCGGTAGGGCTGGCCTCCTCCGGCGTCGGCCGTGCGGGAGTTGGCGATATTGGACGAGATCACCTCCATGTGCTTTGCGTTTGCCCGCATGCCGGAGACGGCGATATCCACGGGGCCGAACACGTTCGATACGCTCATGATCTCGAATCCTTTCTTCTGCGGGCTCATCATCCTTGCCGCGCCTCAACCCCGCCTCATGTTCTCTCGCTGATGGCCGCCTCCATCTGGGCGAACTTCTTGCGGAGCAGCCTGACGTAGGTCGTGTACCGGAGGGAGTTTTCGACAAGGTCGCCGACCTCGGTCTCCATGGTGACGTTATTGCCGTTGGCCTTGAGCGGCGTGTCGTCCGGCCGGCAGATCTCCGGCTCCAACGCGTCCGGGTCCAGATCGCCGGGGCGGTCGAGGGCCTTGGCCAGCGTTTGCTCGAACTTGACGTCGACTCGCCGGTAGCCCGGAGTCTCGCAGTTGGCGATGTTGCTGGCAATGGTCCTCTGGCGAAGCTCCTCGGCCTTTATGCCCGCTTCGAGCAGGCTGATCGTGCTGCTGGACTGCGGCATCGTTCGTCCCTTCTGCGTCTGTACAAATTTTCTCTGTCGTCGGGACAGGAGCAGCAACAACTGTGCCAATTCGCAGACCTTGGCTCTTTGGCGGCGGGGATTGGCCCTGAGGCTGCTGTGAAGCGGCACACGGCCGGGTGAGTCCCGATCGATGCCGGTTCTTGCGTGGTGGCGGTGTGTCAGGATTCTATACAGGCGGTCGGGTAATTTGACAGAGGCCTGTGACGATATCTCGGGCAGTCCCGGTCGGTCGGTCGCCTCCGATGCGGAAGCTATTTCCTATCGATCAGGAAGATTCCTCTGTGGCCCTTGCACGACGCGTCAGTCTTACAACTTCGCCCAACCACTGATAGTGCCCTAAGTGCCATAGTGGCCGTGGTTTACGTTAGTGGCTTGGTCACGTGGTGGGGCTGGCACGTGGGTTGCTACGTAGCGACGTACAGGTGTAAATAGAGGGTCCGGAGTATGTCCGCTTCTTCAGTGATTGTCACGACTGCCCTACTCGCGCCGGCGGGCGAGAATACGGCTCGCCCGCAGGTCCCAAAGGCGAACCCCGCTGAGCATCCCAAGCGTCTATTTGCCGATTCACCGCCCTTGGTGAACGCTCGCAGTGAGTCGGGGACCGATAAAGTCTCGGGAGATGCCGCTTCAAAACGTGGCAGCCCGATGACTATGGTGTCCGGCTCTCTTCCGGAGGGGAGAAGCGGCACCGCGTCCAAAGGTAGTATTCCTGCCGACAGCATGTCCCCATGTCGTCACGACCTGCCGGGTGGTGCTGTCCAAGGAAAGGGCATCATCGCCGTCCCGACGTCGACGCATGGCGGCCAGGCGCCGAGCGCTCCGGCACCGGCAAGATCCCCTGTGCTCGCTGATCCAGCCACAGACCTCAAGGCTCGAACGACTGAAATCGCTCCTCCCAAGAGCAGTGTCTCCGCGGTTGGGGGTCCCGAGCCTCGCGTCAAAGGGAACAGTGGCATCATGTGTGCAAGAGGTAATGCCTCCGCCACCAGTTCTCTCACTGAGGCACAGAGCGACACCACAGTCAAACGCGATGCCTCTGCGACCGCAAATCCTACTGGTCAGCGCGGTGTGGCGATACCGAAGGAAAATGGATCGAGCGGGTGGATTTCACGCTCGTCTGACAAGGTGGAGGAAGGCATTGCCCTTGACAGAGGCGTCTCCAAGACCGTGAGAACCGGCGTAGTGAGTCAGACTCCGGCGGATCGTCGGGCACCGGTCGGCAATCCGAAACTTTCGGGCGAAAAGGAGATCGCTGCCGCTGAATTGGTCCCAAAGCCTTGGAGTTTTGGCGTCACGGGCCAAGTCGTCGGCCCGGGTACGATGACGCGTCCCACTCCAGTGCCGGTCGCCAAGGCACAAGCGCAGACTGCCCGGACTGCTGCGATCCCGGCTGAGAGGGGACCCGTTCCGCAGGCAGCAGGACGGACAACTCCCCGGCAAGTCAATATGCAGGACAGCAGTGCTCCTTTGCGCGCGGGCTTGTCTGAAGGGCCGATGGGGGCACTGGCTCGTCAGGCGATGGCGCCGGCAGTGACCGTACCGGAAAGGGCAAGTGAGCCCGCAAAGAAGATGCCGGCGTCCGCCTCGCAGGTCACTGCCGCGCGCAAACAGATTGGCAGCGCCGTGCCTCGCGAGGCCTCGAAGATGACCCCGGATAATACCCAGCCAAAGGCCCAATCTACTACGGCCGACCCCGCACAGGGTGGCATGTCAGCGAACGCGCATAAGACGGAAGACCTCACCAAAAGTCGTTCGATTCTCCCAGACCACCAGTTTAATGGTAAACTAGAGAAGATACCCATTCCGGATAAGCCGTTTGCGCCCCCGCACACAGCGGAACCGAACGTCGCCAGTCGATACGTGGACAATCGACACGTGAATTCTTTCAGCCGGGAAGCTACGGCACGCCATGCCGTGAACGCCAGCGCCAATCAGACGGCTGGGAAGGAAGTGGACCCCTCCACCGCCCAGGACAGTATCCACGCGGTGCCGCAATTTTCGGCCCCTGAAGGGGCAGAATCTGCGGCTGTGCAGCGTGCGACAGTGCACATCGCCGCACCCATGGGCGGCGAGTCGGCCTCCGTCAAAACGCCCGCGCAAAGCGTCGGCGAGCAGATTCTCGATTCCATCCGAGGGTCCATCACTCGTGGAGAACAGCAGTTGTCTATTCGGCTTCGCCCACCGGAGCTTGGGAGTGTCTGCGTGCGATTTACCGAGCGAAACGATCAGATTCACGCCGTGCTCGAGGTGGATCGGCCCGATACAAGGCGGGAAATCGAGCGGGCTCTGCCCGACGTGGTCCAAAGCCTGCACGATGCGGGGGTCCCGATCCGAAGACTCGAAGTGACAACCGGCGAAACGCCCCAGCGTGAACCGGGCCGGGAGCAACTGCAACAGGGTTCCTGGCAGCAGGGCTCAGACCGAAGCCGCGATGAGCCCCAACGCGCGGGCACTGCCGGCCGGTCCGCCTATCACGACGGGCTGTCGCAGACTGTCGCCGATTCTCCCGAGACTGTCGCACTCCCCACCAGCGGGCCTGCCGACCGCATCGATTTGCTGATGTGAACTAGCAGTTGCCACAAATCCATGTCACGCGTTTACGATTTACCATTTACGATTTACGATTTGGTCTCTCGCCTGGGACTCGCAGCGGAAATCTGTACATCGTAAATCGTCAATCGTAAATGAGGATGGGTCCACTTTTCGCGTACGCCACTTGCGCCTGGCAATCTCAATCGAGCGCAGAAAGGCATGTCTGAAGCGCACTAACGAGAATCGCTCCAGCACCGTCTTGCGGGCCTGTTGCCCCATCATCCCGGCCAGACCCCGATCTTCGAGAAGAATCTGGGCAAACCGTCTCAGCTCTCTGGGATTATCGCTGAGGAAGCCGCTGACGCCATGCTTGACGGGCGAGGTCGGATGCCGGTTCCCGATGACGGGCAGTCCGGCGGCCATGGCCTCGGCCGTGGCCATATTGTACCCGGCCTCGAACCGCGGATCGGCCGTGTGGATGTAGAACCGGTGGGCCTGCAGCATCTGCTTGAGATGGTTCCAGTCCCGCGCGGCCTCGACGCCGGGCATGTCCGGGTTGTGGCCGACGAGTGTCACCGGCAGGCCCTCGAACGCCCTCTCATGGAAATCCCAAAGCAGGATCTGCCGCCGGCTGCTGATGAAGTTGCAGATGCGCAGCCCCGCCGCCTCGTGGCCCGAATACGGCGGATAGTCATCGGCATCGATGCCGAAATGCACGATGTCGTCAGTGAACCCCCAGGACTCGCCCTTGAACATGGATGTTGCGACGGCGTGGCCCCCAACCAGCTCAAGGTACGTGTGAAGCATTTCCTTCATCTTGTCCGGGTCGATGCTGGAATGCTCCTCCTGGATTCGGCCTTCGAGCGTATGGTGCAGGACGATCAGTCGCGGCTCTGGACGGCTGCGCACATCCAGCAGATCGGTCGTATTGTGGGCGATGATACAGTAGTACTCGGCCGGAGATTGAAGGGCCTCCCGCAGGCTGATCAAGCGGGCGCGAGCAGGCAGGGGGCGCATCTGGTAATCCCAGCCCTTGTTGTATTTGCCCCTGAGGTCGACGATGATGTCGAGTTTATAATCGAGCGCGTCGAGCTGGTAGACCCACGGCTCGTGGCAGTTGAAGACCAGGAGCGTTCTGTCTGTGCCATTGGCCTCTTGCTTGTCCATCCACAGGATTATCGGCACCAGGGGCAATCCTCCATGAGCCAAAGCCGTCGTGCCGGCTTGCATACGTTCCACCCCGTAAAAGCCGGCGCTGTTCCCATTGAGTGACCCGCGTGTCACA
>Ga0315277_10000394_pt1 | contig 70270 bp, 55 predicted proteins | sample YL17G05_15_MG_FD_203695 | JGI IMG/M metagenome (GOLD analysis project Ga0315277, IMG submission 203695) | Sediment microbial communities from Yellowstone Lake, YNP, Wyoming, USA - YL17G05_15 | ecosystem: Environmental > Aquatic > Freshwater > Lake > Sediment | place: USA: Wyoming | collected...
AGGCTCTCGATAGAGTATCTGCCTCCTTATCAACCGGGATTGAATGTCCAGGAGCGGATCTGGCGTCGGGTTCGTTATGAATCGACAACGAATTATTGGTTTTCGACGCTGGAGGAAACCTGGCTCACGGCCTCTCAAACGGTTATTTCCTGGACTCCGGCCAAAATCAAGCGCTTATGTAATGTTACTTAGTGCGTTTGCATTAGTTCAATTTAGATCTGTCCGAAAATAGGTCCTTAAGGCTATCTTAATACAGCTAACGCAACAAAAGCTATTACGTGAAATAACGGAGCACCATTCAATTTATTGGGAACTTGTGAACGCTTTTCGTCAGTTCCTCTATTAAAGTGGGAATTTGTTGTAGCGATGATATTATTCTTAACCTTCCCGCGCTTAAGAAACGACAAAGCTCACCGCGGTCTTTATTCCATGGTTGATCTACGAGAATAGCAAAGCCGACGGAATTATCTAGGTATTCGATAATATTGTTAATATAATCGTCGATTAAAATGTCAAATGCATATACGCTTTTGCTCGATTTTCCGATACTTAAAAATCCATCTACGACAATTCCATTTTTTTCAAGCCAATATCTTGACCATTTGTTCGTATGCGAGGGTCTTGCTGTTACAACATGAATAGAGTTGCATGGATATATTGAGATGACTGCATTTCGTGCAAATGGTTGGCTAGGCATCGAAATAACGTAGTTTTCATCTTCCATAGCAATCCCGATCTCTCGGTCTATTGACGTTGATCCAACTCTATATTGCCAATACGTGATGTCTTCGTATTTAATATCAATACCATGTTTGATCTTTATTCGTGATAATATGCCTGTTATATGATTTGCTAATACACCATCTAAATCGATTCCAATTTTCAAACCTTTAGATTTATTCTTTATTAGTTTTAGTCCGAAGGCTCTTCTCGTTAATCTGTAAACAATCACGAGAATAAAAACAAGCCCTATAGAAAATAGATTAGCAGCGTATTGATCAAAATAATATTTAATATATTTTTCGTAGCAAATTGCTAGTGCCGTAAATGACAAACAAAAAAGTAATATTAGGCTAATTTTTGAAGCGAGTGGTCCGTAGGCGCAAATCCGTAGAAGCCCTGATATAAAATAGCTGAAAAATAGAATAACATATCCCCATATAAATTTAGAAACGCTCTCATAAGAATTATTTATAAAATAAGTAATTGCTATTAATATATATAGGTAAACTATTATGATGAAGATATCCGATACGAATCTAAGTTCATGAAATATCCTTTTACCGATCATCCGGTCAAAATTGTAGGGCCTTAAGTTCATAGTGATATGCCAATCGATCCAATTCAATAATGCGGTAATAACTATTGTAAGCAACGCAAAGAAGGATAGAAAATATTCTTTAGAAAATGGACTCAATAAAATTTCTTTATTTATAACGAATCCCAGCGCTAATACAATTCCAAAAAATATTTGGACGGATCCGACTAGCTGATCTGATACATCTTTTTTTTCTTCTATCATCGAATGTCAGCTACCATTGCTATTATAATCATTGTGCGAATTAATTGCGCCAAATAAACTACGCAAATATCAATGCTGAAGTGAATAATAAAATATTTGCAGAGGGAGCAGAGGCATTCGAGAGATCGAATACCGATCTCCTAATAATTCGCGAAGTTTCTGGTCAATAATAGTGTTAAATTTCAGCATAAGCTTTCTTTCGGTGATGTATCTATTATCAAGATAACGATAAGAGGTTCCTGGTTCTTCTCCCAGAAGCCGCCAATTAGATGCGATATAGGATGTGCCTTTAAAGCCCATGTTCGGATTAACATAAGTAACATAATCCGTGACATCGTACTTTTTTTCCGCTCGTATAGTTAAACTTAATAAATGAGAAATAGTATTACGAGGAGATCCTTCAAATGCAAATACTCTCGATATAACCCGCGGTCGAATTCCAGCTTGACTTTTGCTTTTTAGCAATCGCCATATGTGATCTACGTCAAGCGGGGAAGAAACGGATAGAGCGAAAATGTTGGAACTATCTTCGGAATAGAGACCATATGATCTGCCATCTATTCTTGCGGATCGAAGGTAATGATACGAATTTAATATTCTTTCGGCCTCATTTGTTGACACTTCCCCGAATTTTAAATTCAACGGGGAATTGATTTTCGGATGAGCGATCCATTCTTCTTCTCGGGGAAGTTCAATAGCGATTTCGCGCAGCAAGGTTGAAGATTCGGAGTAATCAACGATTCCGTTTACGTCAGCAACGCGGGGCAGCTGTAATAGAGCTTGAAGATGAAGGGGGCGTTGAGGACGATTTAATTCAGACGCAATTCGCTTGACTAAATTGATCAAGACTAATGATGTAGGAGCGACAACAAGTAATGGGTTGGACATTAGTTCATGTTTTGAAAAATATTTTCCGCTGTTATTTATTATTATTTATTTAAGATTCAATTCGTATCGTAACGAAGTCCGAATCTCTTTAACGAATCTATAAATCATTAGTGATACTCCCATCCAAATTAACGAAGCATATCCATCTCCAAATTTGTAAGTAAAATAAAATATCCACGATATAATCATAAATAGAAGTGTGATCAGCATGCCTAGGAAATCTCGCGTTTCTTGCTTCGTAAATTCCAGTGCGTTCTTTTCTTTATCTTTATATGCGGGATATCGATATTCAGATTCACCTTGCTTTAGAACGGCCATCCTGATTCCAATAAAATCCCAGATAAAGTAAAGCAAAAAAACAATGAAGATCGTAAATAAAGTATCCTCAACCAACTGCCAATCAGGAATTATATTTTTTTCAAGATCTATCGGAGTTAATATCGCGATTTTAAAATAGAATAATATCATTAACTGATCGATTAAAAATTTTATCAAAGGATAATTAACAAATTTAACTTCAAAAGATTTCCTGTTTGTGCTTCTGCGAAAGCCTATCCAACTGCCAAGAACTAAAGCAGAACAAGCTAATAATTGAAATCTATAGTGATTCGGAAGCTTAGGCCATTGAGCTAATCTTATAAAGATCTCTTTAATAACGAATCCAAATAAAATATCTGTGAAACGTAGCGAATTATCAGCTGTGCTAATATCTGTTTTAGGGTGGATTATTGTTTTTAATATTTTACGATATCTCGAAATATCTTCTTTAGGCATATAGCAGACCCCCTCTTTCTGTGTGTCAAGATTCCATTATTTTATAATATTTCTTATAAAAAAATAAAGCTAAGATATATTCTCGTTCTCCATCGGCTCGACCTCATGTAGGCCGAGAAGGGCTAAAGGAGTGCTCGCGGCGATCAGTCGGGCGAACTCAAATGAATTCCCCGCGAGGTGGCCATGGTGGACGCCCGCAGTATCGTCGTAATCGTCTGCATAAACATATTGTCATGGCGCACCGGAATGGGATAATTTAGGAATCCGGAGAAATGAGTAGGGAAGGGAAGGAGACCGCTCGCATGAAATCGACCCGCACTGGCGCGCTAATAGTCCTGACGATCACAATCGCGGCTGTTTCGGCCTGGGCCGACCCCGCCGTAACGACCATCCAGGTCGTTCAGGATCCCGCGAAGCTTGCCCAGCCCTGGGCGGCGATCGTCCAGAAGGGCGATTTCCTCATCTCGGACGGCAAGACCACGGCAGCGGTCTCGGCCTCGTCCCGCACCTCCCTTTCCACGATCAATTACGGCAACCTCGAAGCCGCGGGAGTGATCTTAGGATTCGTGCCGGAAGGTGCCTCGAAGCGGGCCCTGACGCAGATCGGCGCTCCCTCCGTCCAAGTCGCCGGCCAGACCCTGAAAATGGGCCCGGTCACGGCCCAGCAGGAGGGCGGCGGGATCTTCGTCCGGACGATATATGAGGGAGCGGACGGCTTGAAGCTCGAGGTCAGGACCCGCTATGCCTTCGCCCTGGAGTCGCGGCGGATCAACATCGTTTCCGAGGTCCGAAACGCCGGCCGGTCCGATGTGAAGGGGCTCAGCTTCGGCCTCGGCGCCAACGCTTTCCAGAGCTACAGCTTCATTCCTTATCAGGGGCAGGCCTTTCCCAAGCTGAATTTCCGGGTGTGGCAGCGTCCCGACCACGTTCTGGGCTGGTACAATGCGAATCCAACGGGAAGAGCGGCCGGTTCCGAATCGAGCAAGCTCGGCGTCGGTCAGGTCTCGCGCGTCTCATACGTGCTTTTAGCGGGGACGGATCCGAGCCAGATATCGGAACGTCTCTATAAGCTAGCCGAAGTAAAGAGCGAGCCGGCGGCGTTTGCGCTGACCGGATTCGATGGACTGACCGAAGTCGTCATTAAAGAGACGGCCACAGGCGTCGTATTCTTCCGGACGTTCATGGACAAGCCGGCACCTCTCACGGTTCCTCTGCCGCGGGGGACTTACACCGTCGCGGCCAATTTCTTCCCGGCCGTGGTGGAACGGAGCTTCAGAGTGGACGCGAGCGCGGCGGGGGCGGGGGGCGCGCTCGGCAGCCCCGCCGGCAAGCCGCTCACTCTCGCGGCGCCGAAGCTCGGCCGGCTTCGCGTCTCGATCGCGGACGGAAAGGGCAAGCCCGTGCTGGGCAAGGTCATGTTCATCGGGCTGGTCCCGGACCGCTCGCCCTATTTTCCGCCGCAGAATCCTGTCATCACGGGACGGGGATGGGAAGGAACCAAGAACAGCGTCTATCCCCTGCGGGAAAAGCTCGATGTGACCGTCCCGGCGGGGACGTATCTCGTGACCGCGGCGCACGGCCCCGAATACACCCGGGAATCGCGCGTCGTCGAGGTCTTCGATGGCGAAAATCCCGCCCTCGAATTCCGGATCGCAAAGGCCGTGGGTACGGCGGGGCTCGTCTCGATCGATCCGCACATGCACACCCAGAACTCCGACGGGAGCGTTCTCATCCCGGAGCGGCTGAAGAGCCTCGCCGCGGAAGGGATCGAGATCGCCGTTTCGGCGGACCACAACTTTATTACCGATTACCGGCCCGACCTGGAGCGGTTGGGGATCGGCGAAGAGCTGGCCGTAATCCTTGGCGAGGAGATCACGGCCCGGGGAGGGAGCATCCATTGCAACGCCTATCCGGTGGCGAGGCGCGAGAATGATCCGAAAGGCGGGGCCATCAGCGTCGCGGACGACAAGCCAGACGTCCTTTTCGGGCTGATTCGGACCAAGGACCCGGGAGCCATCGTGCAGATCAATCATCCTCGGTCGCGCGGGCTGGGATATTTCCTGACGTACGGCCTCGAGGAAAAGACGGCGGCGGAAGCGAAGGCGCCGTTCAGCATGAATTTCGACGTGATGGAGATCATGAACGGATCGAAGTTCGGTGGGGCAAATAGCCGGTCCGTGGAGGACTGGTTCCATCTGCTGAACAGGGGGTACGGCGTGAGAGCGGTCGGGTCGTCTGACGCGCACGGGATCGACGGCGGCGAGCCGACGTACTCGCGAACGTACGTGATGTATGCGGGGCCGAAGGGCGGGAAGCTCGATCAGGCAGCGGTGGCGAAGGCGTTGAAGGAAGGGCGCTCTTTTGTGAGCAACGGGCCGATCGTGATCGTGCGCGGGAACGGCGGGGCAAAGCTGGGCGATACGGTTCGGGCGAAGAAGGGGAAAATCGAGCTCGACGTGCGGGTGGAGAGTGCGCCCTGGATCGATGTTTCCGAGGTGCGGCTCGTGGTCAACGGAGAACGGCGGCCGCCCCTGGAGATGAAAGGTGGGGACGGGAAAGCGGTGCGGTACAAGGGGAGAGTCGGGCTCACGATCGAGCGGGACGCCTGGATCACCGTCGAGGTGCGGGGGAATGGCTCGCTCTATCCGGTCGTTCAGCAGAGGGCCGGGGGCGGCGGATCGGCGGAGTCGGCGGCGTTCCCCTATGCCATGACCAACCCGATCTTCTTCGACGTTGATGGCGACGGCACGTGCGCGCCCTTATGGCCGGAAAAGATCATGATCAAACAGGCCGGTGGTGCAAAATGATCATGGGAGCCTATCGGCCCGCAAGGACGATCGGATAAACGGAGGCGATCCGCCCGGTGCACACATACTCGTGCCATTTGCCCTATTTCGTCCGTGGCGAGGGGTCCCGCCGGCCGTCATCATAGAGTCCGACCATCTCGACCGCCATCCCGTCCTTGACCGAGAACTCGATCCGGAAATTGTCAAGTCCTTCCACGGCGAAAAGCGTCCCGGACATCGGGACGAGGCGGTATTTCGGCCCGGTGCGCTGATAAAAGAGGGACCCGTTCTCGAAGGTGATCTTGCGCTCCCCGTAGACGCCGGCATAGGATCTCAGGATTTGTTCGTCGACACGCATCGGGGCTTTTTTAGCGTTCTCGCCGGCGAGAATCCACGCGTACTCGGCCTTGATTTGCGGACCGGCCGCTTTGGCGGCGAGCTTCTCGACGGCCATCGCGTATGCCTTGTCGAAGGCTTCCGCGGCCGGACAAGCGATGTCGGGCACGACCCCCGTCCCTTCCCAGTTCGTCTTGGAAACGGGATTGATAGCCCGGGCGAAGGGCACCCGCAAGATGAAGTCGTGCTGGACGATCCTAGCGCCCGTCGGATGGGCACCCCCTCCGGTCGTTTCACCGATGACGGTCGCCCGCTTCAGGTTCTTCATGTTGTAGGTGAATTCCTCGGCCCCCGAAAATGTCCTGGCGCTCGTCAGAATGTAGAGATCGGCGGCCGAGGCTCTGGGACCGGGGACATATGGAAGGGTCCAATAGTTCGCCGTCCGGTCCTCCGCCCGGGCGTAGAGGTCGTTGAGGTGCACCGGTTCGTCGAAGAAGTAGGTGCTGATGAGCTGGATCAAGGCAGGATCGCCGCCGCCGTTCTGGCGGAGGTCGACGATGATGGCGTCGCAATAGGCCAGGAAGCTCATGGCCGCGACGGCCGTCTCTCCGGCCTGGTCGGGAGAGGCGAAGCCCCGGAAGTCGAGGTAGCCGACGTTCCCGGGGAGCCGCTCGACCTTGCGGAAGCCGAAATTGTTCCGCCGGGCGTCCTGGAGCCTTTTTTCGCGGACTTTCTTCGCCTCCTCCTCGCTCTGGCCGGCGAGCCGCCGCATGTCTTCGGCCAGGGCGGGATTGAAGGCGAAGCCGATATGCCCGTCCTTGCTCACTTCATAGAGAGTCTTCGAGACCTCCTGGGCGAACACCGGGGCTGCGGCAAGCTTGTCGAAATCGCCGTTCTTGAGCCGGGCCCGGAGCGCCTCCTCCATCTTCTTGGCCGTCTCGGCGAAGATGTAGCTCTTGTTGAGAAGCGTCGAGATCTCGTCGACGACGGCCTGCTTCCTGGCCGCGTCGAGGATCGGCGCCATCGCCTCTTGGCCCGGGGCCGGCGAGACCCAGAGGGCGAGGAGCGCGAGAACAGTGATCAGCCAACGGAATGTTTTGGACATTTCGGTCCTCCTTATTTCTTTACCCGGGCCAGTATCCGGCCGATCGTGTTCGCCAGGGGGCTGGCGCCGTTGTCATAGTTGCTCATCGCGGCGACGATGTAGCCGGAATCGACATAGATGTCGAGCTGGGAATTGATGCCGGGGAAGCCGCCGCTGTGGCCTACGGCCTTCCCCCCCGGGCTCTGGACGACGGTAAATCCATAGCCGTAGCCGGCGCCCTTGAAATCCGTCCACATCGTGTCCCTGAGGGACTCGGAGACGAGCTTTCCGGAGAGCATGGCCAGGGCGAACTTGTGAAGGTCCCTCACGGTGGAGAAGCCGCCGCCGGCCGGCCCGCCCTTGAGGACGTGCTTGTAGAGGTTGTTCTGCCACTTGTACGGGCTCTCGAAGTCCGGGCTGTAGCCTATAGCCAAATTCTCGACGGGATAGTCCATTTCGTAGCAATCGGAGTCGGCCATCCCGGCCGGAACGTAGATCACCTTGCGGATGTGGTCGAAGTAATCCTCCCCGGTGACCTTTTCGATGACGACGCCGAGGAGGAACATCCCGGTGTTGCTGTATTGGAAACGTTCTCCGGGGGGGAAAGCGGGCTTGTCGTCCTTGATGAGCGGCTTGTAGTCGTCGAGCTTGCGGAAGAGGTCGCGCGAGCTCTTTTGATAGACTTCGTTGAAATAGCTTCCCAGGCCGGAGGTGTGGGTGATGAGGTGGCGGACGGTGATCTTGCTCGTGACGTCCTTGGGCAGCCAGGTCTCGTCGACCCATTTCGCTATGGGATCGTCAAAGGAGAGCTTCCCGGACTCGACCAGGCGAGCGATGGCCGTCGCCGTGAACATCTTGTTCATCGAGCCCAAGTTGAACTTGGTGTCGATGTTGATGGGGACATGAAAAGCCATGCTGGCCTCCCCGGCGAAATCGGTCAGAAGGACGTTCGCCCCCTTGGCGACGAGCACGGTCCCTGAGTACCAATTCTTCCCCTTGACCCTGGCCATCAGGGCGAGGATCTCCTCGACGGCCGCCTTCTCGGTGAGAGGGGACTCGACGACGCCCGCGGGCGGCCGGGCGCTATTGATGCCCAGGCCGGCGACGAGGAACTTCGGCGCTCCGCCGAAGCGGAAGGTCATGGCCCACCAGCCGCCCAGGACGCGGTCCTTAACGATGACCACGGTCGCGCCGGGACGTTCGGGCGTGAAGGTGCGAACGGAGTGGAAGTCGATCCCGCCCGTGCTTCTAAGGAAGCCGAAGGCCGTCGAGATATGGCCCTGGATCGGGACCATCTCCCGGAATTCCTTCGTACATTCCTCGCCGAGAAAGCGTTTGACGCGCTCCGCGCTTCCGGAGTTTATGGCCTCGATCACCGATTTAACGCGGGTCCCTAGCGGACCCTCCGGAAGGGCCGTCGTGTCCTTGAACGACGGAGCGGGCGGCTGCTGCGTGAAAGCGCCCGGCCCGGAAATGGCCAGGAAAAGGAGAAGAACGATGGCCCAACGGCCGGTTTTTCCAATCATGGCGAGCCTCCTCAAGTCAGATATGCCCTTTTCCTCGTCGCGTCCGGCCGGCCGGGCGCGGCGGGCAGGGGAGAAGTCCTTTGATCAGCAGGTCGGCGATGGGGCCGACCTCTCCCTCCACTTTCTCTCTGCGCCCGAGCTCTCTGGGCGAGAGGCTGAAGGGCAGAAGCGAGTTCGTGGCCTGGATGAGGACGAACGAGGTCGTTCGGGGATCCGGGCAGTCCAGCTCCCCGAGCCTGGCGCCCTCTCGCAGTACGCCCTCGAAGACGGCGGCCTCTTTTTCGAAGTAGGCCTGCCGCCGGACGATCAGGGCCGCCCGGACCGATGAGAGGAGTTCGCCGAGGCTCTGGGTATAGTGGGCGACGCTGTCGAACCGGTGAAGGACGCGGAGAACGAGCATGCGGCGGAGGCGCCCGTCGACCGGGTCGACCGAACCGGCGATCTCCCGGAGCTTCCGAACGACGGTCTCGGCGATGCGGTCGATGTGGGACAGGACGAGCTCCTCTTTGGAGGGGAAATGGAGGTAGATCGTGCCCTTGCCTATGCCGACCTGCCTGGCCACATCCTCCATGTTCATTTTCCCATACCCGTACTTGGCCAGGAGCGCGTCCACGGCGTCGAGGATCAGGTCCCGGATGTCTTCCCGCTTGGCGATCTTTCTCATGTGACTTATGACCAATATCGTATTTAAGTCATATTGATTTGTCAAGCCCCCTTCAAGTCAGGAAGTGGAGTAGGGAATTCGCTATTTCTTAGGCCCCAGCGGCTTCTGGCCCAGGTAGGGGCCTTTGAGGATCGGAAAATCATCTCGCTCTTTCGGGATTTCCTCGATGACTTTCGCCTGGACCCAGTAGAAGTGGGCTTGATCGCCGACAAATTGTTGGCTAAAAGATCGGATGAAGAAAAGGTATTTCCCGTCCGGCGAAAGCGAGGGAAACCGTTCGAAGGCAGGCGTGTTGATCGATCCGCCGAGCCGGATCGGTTTGTTCCACGATCCGTCCCCCTGACGACGGCAGATCCCGATGTCGGTCAGCATCGGCGGGCCCTCCGCCCCGGGACATGAAACGAGCAGAAATCTCTCGTCGGGATCGATCCAGGGATCGACCAAAGGCGGAACATCGGCGATGGGGCCGGCGAGCTTTTGCGGCGGGGAATATTTACCGTCGACGTATCGAGATACATAGATACCCGGTGTCCTTTCTTCGAGCACCCTCCCCGAGAAATAGATATTCCCGTTTCGAGCGACCGACACCTGCCCCTTCGTCATCCGGTGATCGACCGTGGATTCGATCGGCACGGGTTTGGACCAGCCGGCGCCGGATCTCTCGACATAGCAAATCGCCGTCGTCTTGGGGGATGAGACGTCCGGTCCGGCGAGCTCGGTGTTGAAGAACAGGCGCCGGCCGTCGGGGGAAAATGCCGGTCCGCCGTTGCCGGACGCGGCCGCAAACGGCGCGATCACGGGCCGCGAAAAAGCCTTCCCGTTGAAAGCGCTCCAGAAGATCGTCTGTTCCGGTCCGTTCTGGAGCATCGCGGACCAAAAGACACCCGACCCGTCCGGGGCGAACGCCAGTTGACCGTGAGGGCACTTTTCAGAGGTCAGGATCTCGGGCAAGAACTTGACCGGTTCGAGGCCGGGGGGTGTCTGGCCGAAGAAACTCTCGATTTGTCCGAAAAGCCGGGCCACGACGAACAACAAGGCCAGGGCAAAGAGCCGGCGCGCCGATTTATTCATTCTATTTCTCCGCTCGCGGGACATAGGACGCCCAACCGTCCCAGTTGGGATGGTCGGTCAGGCGGACCGGGCCGTTGCCGTCGCGGTTGATCTGATACACCTCGAAATTGCCGTCGCGGACACTCTGGAAGACGCATTCCATGGCGATCACCTCGATGCCTGTTCCTCGTTCTTCGGCTCGGCCGCGAAAGCGGTTTCCGGAGGGCGACGAGGGATGATCGGAAACTCTCTCGGGCCCACTTCATAATACGCAAGCCGAAGGGAAAAGGATTGTTTGTATGGGAAAGGCAGGCACGCGCTGAATTCAAGGAATTCGGTCCGGGTCCCCTTTTCCCTTATATTTTCAGCTTCGCGATCAGCGTATCCAGATAGCGCGAGCGCATTTGGCGGCTCGCCATGGCCTGCTTCACCGGGGGGAGCTTCAGGATGACGCCCAGGATGGCGGCCATGGCCCTGTGGCTCGCGAGCGCGCGATTGTCGAAGATGAGGTTCTGCAGCTTCCCCCGCTCGATGGCCATCACGACGGCTCGATGCGTGGAGTTGAGCGGCGTGATCACCCGCTCCTTGCGGGAGACGAGCCGCAGGCTCTTCTTGGTGCATACGCGTACGCAGACTCCGCAGCCCAGGCAGATGTCCGCGTCGAGCTTGGCCTTCTTGAGCTTGGGATGAGCGGGGTCGTTGGCGGTGACGAGGGTCATCGCTTCGACGGGGCAGGCTGCGACGCAATCGCCGCAGCCGGTGCACGTCGTCTCCTCGATCGCCGGCAGGAAATTCGATGTGTGGACCGGGCGAAGGAAGCCGAAGCGCTGGGCCGCGATCATGGCCTCGCAGCAGCATCCGCAGCAGTTGCAGATGAAGGAGACGCGCTTGCGGACGTTTTCTCCGAACTGGACGAGGTTCTCGTCGTAGGCCCGCTGAAGGAGGTCCATCCCCTCGGCCGCGTCCACCGCCCGGGCATATCCGTGCTTGATCAGCGAGGAGGCCGTGGCGTTGAACGTCATGCAGATGTCCTGCGACGCGGAGCAGGCCTTGCCGACGTGCTTCATCTTGTGCCGGCAGTAGCAGATGCCGATGCCGCGATGCGATGCCGTCTTGATCACTTCGCTCGCCCGCTCGAAGTCCAGGACGTGGAGCGCGTCGTCGTTCGTGAGGACGGGCTCGTGGACGAAGACCCGGCCGAGCTGCGTCTCGCCCGTCGTAAAGAGGGCCTTGATGAAGTCCTCCTCGACCGTGATGTACTGGTAATAGAGCTCCGCCAGGAGCTTCTGGTCCACGTCGCCGCGAAGGCGCATCATGGAGAACTCGAAGAAACCGGCCATGGGCGGCGGGAGGGTGTAATAGTGGCCGCGGCGGGACTCCGTGTCGATGAGGATGGCCCGGGAGGCGAGAGTATCGAGGATCGTGCGGGCCTGCGCTTCGGGCATCTTCCAGGCGCGGGCGGCCGTGCGGGAATTGAAGGGTTTGATAGGGAGGAGGGCGACGAGCTCGGCTTCGCGCCGGCTGAAAAGGATCTCGAGGATGCGGTAAAGGAGATCGGACGGCGGCGCCCCCTGAGGGAAGCGGTTCAGGCGAACGACGAGGGAAGCGTACCCGGCGCGGGACGAAGCGTCGTTGTGGGCCATGTCGACTGTTCTATAGCAAATTAGAATGACAGACGCAAATAGGGGGACGAGGCACTCATTCCCTCATTTCGACCCGAATCAAATGGGGGACACAATACCATGTCCCCGCTTTGCTTGGGACACGGAATCATTTCCCCGAAATTGGGTGAATGGGTGCCTCGTCCCCCTATTTAAAGGAAATAGGGCGTCCCCGAATTGCCGCGCTAAACGCCGCAATTCAAATCTGGGGGACACGATACCGTGTCCCCGTTTCACTTGGGACACGGAATCCTGTCCCCGAATTGCGGCTCATTTTGCGGTATAATCGCTCTATGCGAAAAACCGCCATCATCGTCTCAATAATCCTTATCGCGGGCACCGCCCTCTCCGCCGCTCCCGGCCCTCAGACCCAGGCGCCCGCACCCATCGCCGCCGAGCTCGACAAGCTTCTCGCCTCGGTCTATAAGCCCGGCGAGCCCGGCGCCGCGCTCCTCGTCGCGAAGGACGGTCAGGTCCTTGTCCGCAAGGCCTACGGCATGGCCGACCTCGAGCTCGGCGTCCCCCTCGAGCCCGATATGGTCTTCCGCATCGGCTCGATGACCAAGCAATTTACCTCCGTGGCGATCCTCATGCTCATGGAGCAGGGCAAGCTCTCCCTCTCCGACCCGATCACGAAGTTCCTCCCCGATTATCCGACTCAGGGAAAGACGATCACGGTCGAGCACCTCTTGACCCACACATCGGGCATCCAGAGCTACACGGACATGGCCTCCTGGCTGCCGCTCATGCGCAAAGACATGAGCCTCGCCGAGCTGATCGATATTTTCAAGGACCAGCCGATGCAGTTCGCCCCCGGCGAGCGCTGGCGCTACAACAACTCCGGTTATATCCTTCTCGGCGCCATCATCGAGAAGATCACAGGGACGACCTACGCCACGTTCCTCCAAAAAAACATCTTCGATCCGCTCGGCCTGAAACACACCACCTATGGCAGCTCGACCCGGGTCATCCCGCGCCGCATCCCCGGCTATGGCCCCGGCATCAACAACACCTTCCTCAACGCCGACTTCATCTCTATGTCCCAGCCTTATGCTGCCGGCTCGCTCCTCTCCAGCGTAGACGACCTGGCCGTCTGGAATGAGGCCCTACTCGCCGGGAAGCTCATCAAGCGCGAGACGCTCGAACGCGCCTGGACGCCCTACAAGCTTGCCGACGGCACGTCGACGGGCTACGGTTATGGTTGGATGATCGGATCCTATGAGGGGCACCGGAGGATCGAGCATGGCGGCGGCATCCCGGGATTCACCTCGGACGTCATACTCTTCCCCGAAGATCGCCTCTGCGTCATCATGCTCACGAACTCCGCCGTGCCGGGCAGGGCCCCCTCTCCCTTAGCCTTCCGGATCGCGGCCCTCGCCCTGGCCAAACCCTATCAGGAGCCGGTCGCCGTCACTCTCCCCGCCGACGATCTCGCCCCGCTCGCCGGGATCTACGCCAATCAATGGAAAGAGGAATTCACCGTCCGGGTCACCGGAAGCGTTGTGACGGTCTCCGGCCCGGACATTTCCCCGACCGCGATCTATCCGCTCTCTCCGACCCTCTTCTTCCTCAAGAATTCCACGACCCGCGTGGAATTCAAGCGCGACGCGAAAGGCGCGCCCCTCGAGGCCACGGTCACGCCCGGTTTGGGCCCGATCGCCCGCTTCGTTCGCACGGCCAAGCCTTTGGCCGTCGCTCGCCAAGCCGTCTCCGTCGATCCCAAAATCCTCGACAAGTACTCCGGCGAATACGAGATCATGCCCGGCTTCACGATCAAGTTCTTCCGCGACGGGTCGAAGTTCATGACCCAGGCTACTGGTCAGGGCCCGGCCGAAGTCTTCGCCGAATCCGAGACGAAGTTCTTCCTCAAGGCCGTGGACGCCCAGGTCGAGTTCATCATGGACACCTCCGGTGCCGTGACCGGGATCGTCCTGAACCAGAACGGCCGGCAGCTGCCCGGCAAAAAGATCAAGTGACCGCCCGCTCGACCGTTCGAGCGTAACGCCGGGAGAGGAGAGATCCATGCCCGAACGAACCCTGCCCCAGCTCTTCGAAGACAGCGTCCGCAAGTTCGGCCCGAACGTCTATCTTTGGGAGAAGCGGACGGACCGGTACGAGCCGACGACCTACGCCGAGTTCCAGCCCTTCGTTCACGCCATGGCCGCGGGCTTGCTGAGCCTCGGACTCCAAAAAGGCGAACGCGTCGCCCTCATCGCCGACGCCCGAAACAACTGGATCATGAGCGAGCTCGGCATCCTCTACACGGGCGCGGTGGATGTCCCGATCTCGACCAAGGTCGAGGAGCGGACCGATCTCAAGTTCCGGCTGGCCCACTCCGAATGCCGGATGGCCATCATCTCCCAGAGCCAGGTGGCTAAAGTCCGCGAGGTCAAGAAGGACCTGGCCCGGCTCGAGAAGATCATCGTCCTCGATCCGCTTCCCGCCTACGACCCCGACGAGGTTTATGTCGAAGACGTCCTCGCCCGCGGCCGCGAGTTCCTGAAGACGCGGCGCGCCGAGTTTGAGGCGGCCTGGACCTCGGTCCGGGAGAGCGATTACGCCAACATCTGCTATACCTCGGGGACGACGGCCGACCCGAAGGGCATCATTCTGACCCACCGCAATTACACGGCCAACATCGAGCAGGCCAATTCGCTCATCGATTGCCCGCCCTCGTTCCGCACCCTCCTCATCCTCCCCTGGGACCACGCCTTCGGCCATACCTGCGGCATCTACACCATGATGAAGAATGGGGCCAGCCTGGCCGCCATCCAGCAGGGCAAGACGGCCCTCGAGACGCTCCGCAACTTCCCCGTCAACATGAAGGAGATCAAACCGACGATCATGCTGAGCGCGCCGGCCCTGGCCAAGAACCTCCAGAAGGGGATCGAGCGGGGGATCCGGGAGAAGGGGCCCAAGGTCGAGGCCTTGTTCAAGAAAGCCCTTGCCCTGGCCTATGATTACAACGGCCTCGGCCTCGACCGCGGCGCGGGCATGAAGAAGCTGAAGAAGCCACTTTACACCCTCTACGACCGGATCCTCTTCCGCAAGGTCCGCGAGGCGTTCGGCGGAGAGCTCGAATACTTCGTCGGCGGGGCCGCCCTCCTCGACCTCGAGATCCAGAAATTCTTCTACGCCATCGGCGTCCCGATGTACCAGGGCTACGGCCTGACCGAGGCGTCCCCGATCATCTCGGCCAACGGGCCCAAGGCCCACAAGATGGGCTCGTCGGGCAAGCCCGTCGGCAACATGGAGATCGAGATCCGCGACCCGACCGGCAAAGCGCTCCCGGTCGGCGAGACGGGCGAGATCGCGGTCAAGGGCGAGAATGTCATGGTCGGCTACTGGAAGAACGAGCGGGCCACGCGGGAGGTCCTCCGCGACGGATGGCTCCACACCGGCGACATCGGGTATCTCGATAAAGATGGATTCCTCTTTGTCCTCGGCCGGGTCAAGAGCCTTCTCATCGCCAACGACGGCGAGAAGTACAGCCCCGAGGTCATCGAGGAGACCGTCGTCGAACACTCCGCTTTTATCGAGCAGATGATGCTCTACAACAACCAGTCACCCTACACCGTCGGCCTTGTCGTTCCGGCCAAGGAGGCGATCGTCCGGCGGCTGAAGGAGATGGGATTATCGACCGCGACGCCCGAGGGGCAGGCCGCGGCTCTGAAGATCATCGACGACGAGCTGGCAGCCTACAGGCCCGGCGGAAAGAACGAAGGGATGTTCCCGGCCCGCTGGCTGCCGGCAGCCACGGCCGTTCTCGGCGAGCCTTTCAGCGAAGCGAACGGCTGTTTCAATTTCCTGGGCAAGCTCGTCCGGTCCAAGGTCGGAGCGCTCTACGCCGACCGGATCGAGTACATGTTCACCGCCGAGGGCAAAGAGATCGTCAACCCGAGGAACCTGACCATCGCCGGGCGGTTTTAATAAGAGGAGTGCAAACGCCCCTGACCTCGGCGAATCAACGGCCTCCGCATCGAAAACTGGGCGAAATCAGAATTGACTTGACCCGCCAGGGGTCCTCCCGAGACTGCTCTACGCCGGCGGACCGGCCAATCTGACATATGTCAAGACGACGTGAGCCTCGTATGAAACCAGGAGGCCGTAGAGAACGAGAACGGCCAATAAGAGGTGCCGGACCTTCAGGCGGCCGAAGATGATGTAGTTCTTGTGGACCAGGATGATGATGATGCTGCCCGCCAGGCTCAGGTATTTCGCGACGATGGCCAGGGCGGGCTTCCTGTCGAGAAGCGGCCGCATCAGGGCGTTGAGCTCGCTTCCTCCCATGTGCAGGATCCTGATCGTGAAATACGCATCCAGGACGCCCAGCAACAGGACCGCGCAGATCAGGGCGAAATACTTCGTCTCGTAGCGGTCGACGTAATAGTTCGCGTCGGCTTCCCGCCAGGAGCGCATCCGGCGGCCCCGCAATGCGTAGCGGCCGAAGGGCTTCGTCGGCGTTCGCCTTCGTTCGCGGAAGATTTCCTTTTCGATCTCCATGATCATGGCACCGTTTTGCGGCCGTACGGGGCCGCCCCATGATCATGCCGCCGCCGTCCCGCTCCGGCAATCCCCGGCGGGGGTGAATCGGGGGGTGAGATCCGGCCTCCCCCCCGGCGGGCCTCCGCGTCGAAAACCGGGTGAGCTGACCCCCTCCGCCGCTCAGAGCGCCGGCCGCTTGAGGTGGAAAGTCGTTTTTTCCTGATAAGCCCGGGCTAAAAGAAGCATCTCCTCCTCGCCGAAAAGCTTTCCCGTGAAGCGCAGGCTCGCCGGCTGGCCCTTGGCGTCGAAGCCATGGGGAAGGCTGAGCTCCGGATGCCCGGTCAGGTTGGTCACGCCGAGCATGCTTCCGATGAAGAGATCGATGTTCGCGAACACCGCGTTGAACTGTTCCATGAGCCGATAGCGGGCCCGGTTGGCCTGGATGTATTGCACGGCGGGCACGAGCTCATGGGTGCGCAGCGAAGGGACCCAGGCGCTCCGTTCCGGTTCTGCCGACATCTGGTCGAACTTGTCGCTCCGGACGAGATCGTCGAACGCCGCCGCGCCCTCGACCGTCAACAGGAAATCCATCGGGTTCGAGTCGAGCTTGGGCAGCTCGATCGGGACGAGCTTCACGCCCAACCCCTTGACGACCTCGAGCGCCGCGACATTGAGCTTCCGCATGAGCCGCATCCGCTCGGCACGGTCGGGGTTCTTCGGGTCGTCGGGGATGTCGCCCTCATAATCGCCTTTCACATATCCGACGCGGAGCGCCCTTACATCCCTCCCCGCGTCCCAATCGAACGGCGCGTCGATGACATGGCCGTCCTTTCCGTCCGGGCCGTGAATGGCCTTGAGAATCAGGGCGCAGTCCTCAGCCGAGCGGCACAGAGGGCCGATCTTGTCCATCGTCCAGCTCAGGGCCATCGCGCCGTACCGGCTGACCCGTCCGAACGTCGGACGCAGGCCCGTGTTCCCGCAACGGCTCGCGGGGGACATGATCGATCCGCGTGTCTCGGTGCCGATGCCGAACCCGACGCATCCCGCGGCCGTGGCCGAGGCCGGGCCGGCCGATGACCCGCTCGAGCCCGAGTTGGGATTGGCCGGGTCCCAAGGGCTCTTGGTCTGCCCGCCGAACCAGCGGTCGCCCATCGCCAGGGCGCCCATGGTGAGCTTGGCCACGAGCACCGCCCCGGCTTCGCTCAGCCTGGTGAAGACCGTGGAGTCGACATCGATCGTCTGGTCCTTGTAGGGCGAGGCGCCGAATGTCGTCTTGGTGCCTTTGACCGCCAGGAGGTCCTTCGCGCCCCAGGGGATGCCGTGGAGCGGTCCGCGGTATCTTCCGGCGGCGATCTCGGCGTCGGCTTTGGCCGCTTGCTTCAGGGCGAGATCCTCAGTCAAGCTGACGACGAAATGAAGCGTCGGGTCGAATTTCTTCAGCCGCTCGAGGTAGAGCTTCGTCAAGTCCATGGACTTGACGGTCCGGCTCTTGAGAAGCTGGGCCAGGTGGGTGACCGGCAGGAAAGCCAGGTCCTCGTCCGTTTTCGGCTTGGCGACCCGGGGCTGGGAATATTTGAAGACCTTGCGGCCGGCCGGGACTTTCATCCCGGGCAGGAGCGGATTGAAAACGAAGGCCGGCGGCGTGTCGTTGCCGAGCTTCATGGCCCGGAGCTGCTCGTAGCTCGAGAGCAGTCCGCCCCGGCGGTTCAGGTTGTCGGCGATCCGCTTCTGGGCGTCGGGGGAGAGGGGGACGTCGGCAACGCGCGCCGCGAGCCCGACCATCTCCGGGAGGATCTGGATCGCCCCCGTCGCCTGGGCCTGCTGCTGGGCCTGGGCCCACAGCACGCCCGGCAGGAGCGTCCCGCCCAACCCGATCGATCCGAAATACGCCAGAAACTTCCGCCGGTCCAACCCAAAATCATCTTTTTCTGCCATGTCAGCCTCCTATCCCCTTCCTGATCGCCGAGGGGAACTTGGTATTTAACGAAGCGTGGAAGCCCCGCTTCCCACAGTGAGCGTTGGGCGACTCTGAAATTGCCCGAAGCGCCTCCGAATTTCTTTATTCGGTCTTCTCCCCCCTGCCCCCCAACTAACATGGGGGAAATTGAGGGCACTTCGGGAAAGGAACGAAGGGATTGCCCATGATTCACAGAAAGCGGGGCGCGAGGGGTGAGGGTTCGAGGGACATCTGAGGACGAGCGGGCATGGATTCTCCGCGCTTCGTGGAGAAGAGCGAGGACGAAGTAGAGCCGGTTTCCTCGCCGGGGAAACCGGCGTGCCCGAGAACCCTTACCCCGGGAGCCCCGCTTCTCGTCGGGTGTGCCGGGCGATCCCGAAGCGATCACTTTTTTTCGTATTGCCAGCCCCCTTCTTTGAGCATCTTCATCACTTCTTTTACGGCCGTGTCGAGCTCGCGGTCGAACCCGTCCATGTCGTCCTTGGCCGTGTTCCGGACGAAGACGTCGGGCGCGACGCCGAAGTTCTCCATGTTGATGCCGTAGTTGTTGGGCCTGGTCGGGTCGTAGGTGACGACGAGCGACCCGGGCGTCCGGATCGAGCCGCCGTTGATGAGGCCGTAGCTGCCCGTGGCGATGACCATGGCCGCGGTCGGATTGCCGACAATCCGTCCCAGCTCGAGGTCGCGGAAGCCCTGCGGAGTGACCTCGCTGTCCGAGGCCGAGCGCCAGTTGATGAGCATGACCTTGGGTCCGGCGATCGTCTGCTGCGGGCGGCGCCCCCAGGACCGGGCGCCCCAGCGGCTGTTCCAGTATTCGTACGGCCGCCGCGACAGGATGTTGAGGACCTCCTGGTCGATGTTGCCGCCGCCGTTGTAGCGGATGTCGACGATGATGCCCTTCTTGTTGGCGAACTGGGCGACCTCGTTCTCGAAGATCGTGAGCGAGGGCTGGTTCATGCTCTGGATGTGGACGTAGGCGATCTGGCCGTTGGTCGCCTTGTCGACGAAATCGCGGTTGCCCTTGACCCATTCCTTGTATTTAATCGCGTTGAGTGACGGGACGGTCCGGATCCGGACGTCCCGGATGGCCGGGTTCTTCGGGTTCGCGTCCGGACCGACCCGGACGGCGACGTATTCGTTGAGGAGGTTGTTCAGGAAGCCGTCATAATCGTCACCGCTCCGGATGTCCTTCCCGTTGATGGCGAAGACATATTCGCCCTTCTTGAGCTTGAGCCATTCCGCGTCGGCCGGGCCGTCGCGGTAGATGTGGGTGATGCGGTAGAAATCCTGTTCGGGGGCCATTTCGAACCCGAGGTAGCGCGTCTGGAGGGCCGTCGGCCGCGTTTCGCTCGTCGGACCGGCCGGCCCGCTCACGCCGGTATGGGAGGCGTTGATCTCGCCGATCATCTCGTTGGCCAGGTCATAGACGTCCTGGTAGCTCCCGGCGTATTTCAGGAGGGGCTTGTAGGCCTTCTTGATCGCCGCCCAGTCGAATCCGTGCATCTTCGGGTCGTAGAAGCGGTACTTCATCACCCGCCAGCACTCCTCGAAGATCTGCTCCCATTCGGCCCGCAGGTCCACCGTGACCTTGAAGTTGAAGACGATCTTCTTCTTGTCGCGGTTGGGGGCGAGCTCCATCTTGTAGACCGAGCCCTGCTGGCGGTAGAAAACGAATTTCCGGTCTTCGGTCGGCGTGAGGCCGGCGAAGGTCCCGTCCGTGATCTTGCGGCGGTCCTTGCCGTCCAGCCCGATCGAAAACAGGCCCGGCCCCCGCTCGTCCGAGCCGGTGAAATAGATGATCTTCCCGTCTCTCGAAAGAAAGAAATCCCCGACTCCGGTGGTCCCTGTCGTGATCTGGACGGCGCGCCTGTCGATCCCGTCCGTTTCGACGACGAGGGCGGGAGCGGCGGCTGCGGCGCCTTCCTTTTCCCGGGGGCGGGCTTCTTCTTCGCGCTTCAGCCGCTCCTTGACCAGAGGATCTTCGGGGTCCTCTGCCAGGCGCGCCAGGGGGACCCGGAAGAGGTGCTGGACGTCTCCGGAACGGTTGGAGACGAAGACGAGCTGCTTTCCGTCCGGGGTTAAGGCCCCGTTTCCGTCGCGGAACGGGTTCGGCGTCACGTCGAGGAGCTTTTTCTCGGCGATGTTGTAGAGGGCGAGGTCCGCGTTCGCGTCGTTGTCGCGCAGGCCGAAGAGGAGCCATTTCCCGTCGGGGGAGAACTCGTATAGGGTGTGTCCGCCCGGCTGCTGGTGGAGCGTCGTCACTTCGCCGGTCTCGGCGTCCACGAGGAAAAGTGAGTTGGCCGCGGAGGTGGCCAGTTTCTTCGAATCGCGCGACCAGATGAACCCGTTCTTGGTCGATTCGTGCGAGGTCAGCTTGATCCGCTGCCCCCGGTCGGGCTGGTAGAGCCAGATCTCCTCGTCGGGCGTTTCGTCCGAGATGTAGGCGAGGACCTTGCCGTTGGGCGACCAGCTTTCGAACCGGTCGCGCCAGGGCGAGCTCGTCACCTGCCGCATCTCGCCGATCCCTTCCTCGGTCGGGACGATGAAGATCTCGCCGTGATAGTCGACGGCGAGGTAATCGCCCTTCGGGGTGACGGAGAATCCGTCGGCGCGCGAGTCCGAAGCGAGGTATTCGACCAGGTTCTCCTTGGGGTCGAAGACGAGGTCGAGGGCGATCTTGGCCGGCTTCCCGTCGGGAACGCGGAGTTTCCAAAGGTCGAAGCCGTACTCGTAAATGATGTCCCGGCCGTCGGGGCTGATGGACGGGTTCTGGATGCCGTCCGTTTTATAGGCCGTCACCTGAACGGGCGTCCCGCCCCCGGTCGCGATCTTCCAGATGTTGAAGTAGCCGTCGCGCTCGCTGGCGTAGTAGATCATCCCGTCCGCGCCCCACATGGGGGACAGGTCCTGGCGGAATTCCTTGTACTGCTGCAGGTCGGTGTCGGTGAGCTGGGAGATGAGCTTTGTCGAGAGGTCCTCGACGTAGATGTCCGCGGAGCTGTTGCCTTTGTAGTGCTTCCGGGCATAGCGGGCGCCGTTGCGGTTGAAGGCGATCATGCGGCCGTCCTGGGAGATCATCCCCGCCGTGGCGACGGGCATATCGAGGGCCGTCGGCTGGCCGCCCTTGACCGGGACCGCGAAGAGCGGGCTTCCCCAGGCGTTGGCTCCCCGGCTCGTGGTGAAAAGGATCTTCTGGCCGTCGGGCGTCCAGGATTGGACGTCGTCGCTGCCCGTCAGGAACGTCAGATGGACGGGTTCGCCCCCCTCGATCGGGACGACGTAGATGTCGTTGTTGCCGGCCCGGTCGCTCGTGAAGGCGACGAGCTTCCCGTCGGGGGAGAAGCGGGGATTGGTGTCGTTGGCGATATTGTCCGTGAGGCGCCGAACGGCCGTCCCGTCGTCCTTGGCCACCCAGATGTCGCCGTGGTAGGCGAAGGCGATCATGCCTTTGGCGATGTGGGGCATGTGGGCGTTCTTGATCGGGGCGGCGGTCGCCGGCAAAACGAGGACGAGCCCGAGACAGAGGATGAGGGCGATGTGCTTGGTCATTGGATCTCCTTCTTTCGCTTTTCTTCGTACATCATGGAGTCGGCCCGGACGAGCAGCTCGTCCACCGTGGACGGGTGCGCCGGGTCGAAAGCCGCGACGCCGGCGCTGACCGAAAGCTTGAAGACCGCATCCGGCGCCTCGTTGGCGGCTTCGAGGTTCTTCCGGAGGCGGGCGAGGACGATGTCGATGCCTTCCGGAGTCGCGTCGATGGGAAAGATGGCGAATTCGTCGCCGCCCATCCGCCCCTTGATGTCGGATGTCCGGAAGGTCCCCTTGAGCACGGAGGCCATCCGGATGAGGGCCAGGTCGCCGACGTGGTGGCCGAAGACGTCGTTGATCCGCTTCAGGTCGTCCATGTCGATATAGAGGAGGAAGGTCGGCCCGTTTTTCCGGGCGGCGATGCTCAGATACTGCTGGGCGAACATCCGGAAGCCCCTGCGGTTGAAGATGCCGGTCAGGTCGTCCGTGATGGACAGGCTTTCGAGCTTCTTGATCATCTGCCTGCGTTCGACCAGCGCCGCCCGAAGGCGCGCGTGGGCTCTATTCAAGCGCTCCGCGTTCTTCTTTTCCTCCGTGATGTCGACGAGGATCCCGTCGTAGTAATCGATCCGGCCCCCCCCGTTCCGCTTGGGCCTGGAATAGTCCCGGCCCCAGATCGCACGGCCGTCCTTCCTCCGGAGCTGGAATTCGGTGAACCCGATCGTCTTGTCCTCGGAGGCTTTGAGCGATCGCATCCGATCGGACTTCCGGACATAGAGATCAACGACGTTCATCCGCTTCAGCTCGGACTCGGTGGAGCCGAGCATGTTGGCCAGGGCGGGATTCGCCTCGAGGATCCGGCCGTCGGGCGTCGTCCGGTAAACGCCCACGGGGAGGCGAAGGAGAAGGTCCCGGTAGGAAGTATCCCCGTCAGCCGCCCGCTTGCGGGCAGGCGCCCGGCGGGCCGTTTTTCGCCGGACGGGAGATGCGGAAACAGATTTCGCTCTTTTCATGATGATCCTTGCACAGCGAGCTTTGCGCTTTTTCTATCATGGATTCGCGGGCCGGGTCAATGTATAATCCCGGCGAAACCGATGCCCTGGAACCAGATCTACGACCCGGCGGGTCATTGGCTCCTCTCGACGCTGGCGGCCTCCGTCCCCATCGTCGTTCTGCTCGGCACCCTCGCCTTCCTCAAGCTGCGGGCCCACGTCTCCGCCCTCCTCGGATTGGCGACCGCGCTTCTCGTGGCCGTCGCCGTCTTCCGCATGCCGGCAGGAAAAGCGGCGGCCGTGGCGGCCTACGGGGCCGCGTACGGTCTCTTCCCCATCGGCTGGATCATCCTCAACGTCATCTTCCTCTATTCGTTGACCATGGAGAAAGGACACTTCGCCGCGCTCCAGGCCGGCCTGGCCGGGATCTCCCGGGACCGCCGTCTCCAGCTCCTGCTCATCGCCTTCTCGGTCGGGGCGTTCTTCGAAGGGGCGGCCGGTTTCGGGACGCCCGTGGCCGTCACGGCGGCGATCCTCATGGGGATCGGCTTCCCTCCGCTCGCGGCCTCCGGGCTTTCGCTCATCGCCAATACCGCCCCCGTCGCCTTCGGCGCGCTCGGGACGCCGATCATCGCCCTGGCCGGGGTCACGGGTCTCGACCTTCGCGATCTCAGCGCCATGGTCGGCCGCCAGCTGCCGTTCTTCTCCGTCATCGTCCCATTCTGGGTGATCTGGGCCTACGCCGGCTTCCGGGGCATGCTCGAGATTTGGCCGGCCCTTCTCGTCGCCGGGGTGTCTTTCGCCGTGCCCCAGTTCCTCGTCTCCAACTTCCATGGACCCTGGCTCGCGGCGATCGCGGCCGCCCTCGTCTCGCTCGGAGCGCTCGTCGCTTTTCTCCGCGTCTGGAAGCCCCGCCGGCTGTGGGACCCGGACGGTCCCGGTTCGGGCGAAGGACCGGCTTCCGCGGACCCGGATAAAGCCAGGGGGGTTACGTTCCGGACCTGGGCGCCGTGGCTGTTCCTTTCGCTTTTCGTTTTCATCTGGGGCATTCCCCAGGTCAGGACGATCCTCGACGGGATCTCGGCGCCGAAGCTCCCGATCGCGGGTGTCCATCTCCAGATCTTTCGCGTCCCGCCCGTCGTCGTTGCGCCCGCCGCGGAGCCGGCCGTTTTCTCATTCAATTGGCTGTCGTTCACGGGAACAGCGATCTTTTTCGCCGCCGTGCTCTCGGCGTTCGTGATGGGCTTCTCGGTCCGGACCGCGGCCGCCGTCTGGTGGAAAACGCTCAAGCGCGTACGCCATTCGCTCCTGACCGTGTCGGCGATGATGGCCCTGGGCTTCATCACGCGCTACGCCGGGCTGGACGCGACCATGGGCCTGGCCTTCGCCCGGACGGGCGTCCTCTATCCCTTCTTCGGGACTCTCCTCGGATGGCTCGGCGTCGCCCTGACCGGATCGGACACGTCCTCGAACGTCCTGTTCGGAAGCCTGCAGAAGATCACGGCCGGGCAGCTCGGGCTCAGCCCGGTTCTCATGGCCTCGGCCAACAGCGCCGGAGGCGTCATGGGCAAGATGATCGATGCCCAGAGCATCGTCGTGGCCAGCACGGCCACCCGCTGGTACGGCCACGAAGGAGAGATCCTCCGCTATGTTTTCTTCCACAGCCTGGCCTTGGCGGGGCTGGTGGGACTCCTCGTCCTTCTTCAGGCCTACGTCGCCCCCTTCACCGCTCTGGTGGTGAAGTAGGGGGGCGGTCCTCGCCGATCACGCACCCGCGCCCGACGCGCCGCCGGACGCGGATGAGATCGGCGATCATCCCGAGCGAGCTCCTGATCAGGCGAACGCGGCTTTGCGGAGAATTGCGCCAGACGACCGGAACCTGGCGGACGCGGAATCCGCGCCGGGAGGCCAGGGCCAGGATCTCGACGTCGAAGCAGAAGCCGCGGATTCTCGCTTCGGAGAAAAGCCTCCGGGCGGCCTCGCGCCTGAAAAGCTTGAATCCGCATTGCGTGTCCGGGACCCCTTTCAGGACGAGCCGGCGGACAAGCCGGTTGAAGAACTTACCCATGCCCTCCCGGAGGGCCTTCTGGCGGACCTGGATATCCGCCCCGGGAACCGCCCGCGAGCCGATGACGATGTCGGCCCCCTCGTCGATCAGGGACAGGAATTTTTCGATTTCCACGATGGGCGTCGAGAGGTCGGCGTCCGAGAGCAGGATGAGGTCGCCCCGGGCTTCGAGGACTCCCGCCCGGACCGCCGCGCCCTTGCCCCGGTTTTCTGGAAGAATAATGACCTTGGATTCGCCGAAGCCGGACAACGGTGCGCGGGCCCGTTCCGCCGTTCCGTCCCGGCTCCCGTCATCGACGACGATGATCTCGGCCGGAACGGCCTTCGCTTCGAGCCAGCCCCGGACGGCCGACAGGGTCGGGCCGATCCGCCGCGCTTCGTTGAACGCGGGGATGACGACCGAAAGTGCGATCCCCATCGAGTGTCCCGTCTCTTTATTTCCTTGACTTTATTCCGGCTCGGAAGAATTTGCGAGACGCACAACCCGCTCCGGCTATTTCTTGTAAAGGAAGATGCTGTGCTCTTTCCCGTCGGGATCGGTGACCGTGTCCGAGCCGATCTCCTTGTCCTTCCATCCCGGGATCTCGTAGTTGTGGGAGACGATCAGGACGCCGGGCTTGAGCTCTTTCTCGAACTTCGGCCGGAGGAGCTCGTTGGATTCGGGAAGGAGGTAGATCGTCAGGACGGTCGCCTCGGAGATGTCGACTTTCGTCGCGTCCTCCTGGCGGAACTTCACCAGGTCCTCGACGGCCGCGGCCTTGGCGTTGGCCTTGCATTCCCGGATCCGCTGCGGATCGATGTCGATGCCGACGCCGCGGGCCCCGTATCTCTGGGCGGCGGCGATGACGAACCGGCCGTCGCCGCAGCCGATGTCGTAAACGACCGAATCCTTCCCGACCTTGGCCATCTCGAGCATCCGGGCGACGACAGCTTCGGGCGTGGGCACGTACGGAGCCAGGTCGACGGCGTCTTCGCGTCCGTGGGCCCCGACCCAGATATCGATCTGGCCGTAGCTGTCGTAACGGAAGGAGTAGGCTTTCCCCGGATAGAGCGAATAATTGACCTCGGTGTTGTGCTTCATATAGCTGATGACCAGGGTCTCCGTAGCGGGGATGCGGTCGACGACCCCGACGGCCAGGGTCCGCTCAGGCGTCTTCTCGACCATGCCGACGGGCCCGATCTTGTAGGTGATGACGTCCTTGGTCACGTTGCGGATCGTGATCTCCTTGGCCTTGACCCCCTCGGCCTGCTGGGCCGCGGTGCCGGAGTCCGCGGCGTCGTCCGGCCGGGGCGTCAGGAGCAGGACGGCGCCCACGGCGACGGCGAGAACGAGGACGGTCAGGAGGATGGCGGTTTTTCGGGTCATGGCGGCTTCAATCCTTTCACGAGCTCGTCGATGTCGCCGACGAATTCAAGACCGGCATTCCGGCCGGGCGGTCCGACCCGGCGGATGCGAATGCCGCGTCGATCACCCGTGCGGTCCCGATCGCGTCGTCCCGGCCGTAGCGGAGCGGCTCGGCGCCGCCGGCCGCCCGGCCGAAATGCTCGACCATCCGTGTGTAAGCGTTCGCCGCGGGAATATCGATGACGTCCGTCCCTGCGGCCCGGCCGATCTCGATCCGGACGTCGAAATTTTTCGCCGAAAAGGCCCGGTCGAGCCGGATCCGGCCTTCCGCTCCGGCGATCTCGATGGAGCTCTGGAAGGCGGCGTCGAAAGCGCAATCGAGAAGGGCGAGGGGACCATCTTCGAAATCGAGCAAGATCGACGCGGCCAGGTCGACGGCGGTGCCGGTCACGGCGTGGAACCGCATCCGGGCATAGACACTCGCGGGCTCGCGTCCCGTCACCGTCCGGACGGCGCTGACGGGATAGCAGCCGACGTCGTAGAGCGCTCCGCCGCCCGCAGCCGGGTCCCAGCGGTAGTTCTCGGGGCCGTGCGTGTTCGGGAACGTGAACGTAGAGCGGACGGTCCGGATCTCTCCGACCGTTCCTTCCCGGACAAGCTCGAGAGTCCGCTCGATCAGGGGGTGGAAGCGGTACATGAACGCTTCCATCAATACCACTTTCGCCTCCGCGGCGGCGCCGAACATCGCCCGGACTTCGGCTTCGTTCAAGCCCAGCGGCTTCTCGCAGAGGACGTGCTTGCCGGCCCTGGCGGCGCGGATCGACCACTCGGCATGGAGGTGGTTGGCCAGGGGGATGTAGACGGCGTCGATCCAGGGATCCTGAACGAGCTCGGCATAACCGGGATAGGAGCGCCCGATGCCATGGCGGCGGGCCCAGTCCGCGGCCCGTTCCGGATCGCGGGCGGCGATCCCGGCCAGCTCGGCGTTTCGGGCCTCGCGGATGGCCGGGATGAGGGCCCGCTCGGCGATCCCTGCGCAGCCGAGGATGCCCCAGCGGAGCTTTCCCTCTCTCATCAAGTGTCTCGTCTCATTATTTCTTTTACCTTATATTACCACGGAGACGAGACACTTCCAGGGGGGAGTCAAGCTCCCCCCTCGGCGCTTCGCTCCGCTGCGCTGACCCCCTGAGGGGGGACCAATCCATCCCCCCTCAAGCTCCCCCGGATGTTGTGCGTCCCCCCAGGCAGCGAGTTATTGAAGGAATTTGCGTGACGCACAACTGGGGGCATTATATCAAAAATGGTTCGAAGGCAAATTGTGATAAGATAAGAAAAAATTTTCTTCTGGAATGTGAGGAGGTCCCCATGGCCGGAGAGAAAACCCTCGGCAGGAGGGAATTCCTGGCCCGCTCGGCCTTCGCCGCCGCCGCGTTCACCATCGTCCCCCGCCGCGTCCTCGGCGGTCCCGGATTCACCGCCCCGAGCGACGAGCTGACCAAGGCCGTTGTCGGGGTCGGCGGGATGGGCTTGGGGCATCTCAGATATGAAGGATCTCGCCTCGTCGCCGTTTGCGACGTGGACGGGGACCATCTCAAAACGGCCCTGGAGGCGTCCGGACCGGGCGTCATGGGCTATAAGGATTTTCGCGAAGTCCTGGCCCGGCCCGACGTCGACATCGTCCATATCGCCACGCCTCCGCATTGGCACGCTCTCATCGCCGCGGCCGCCGCCGAGGCCGGCAAGGACATCTGGTGCGAAAAGCCCATGACCCGGACGATCGGCGAAGGGCGGAAGCTCGTCCAGGCCGTCCAGCGGAACGGCCGGATCTTCCGCGTCAACACTTGGTTCCGCTTCCAGAGCCAGTTTTACGGCTTCGGCTCGACGGTCAAACCGATCAAGAAGGCCGTCCAGAACGGTCTCTTTGGCTGGCCGCTCAAGGTCATGGTGAGCGGAGCGACCGGGTTCGACTGGAAGTTCTACTGGAGCGGAAAGACGTATCTTCCGCCCGAATCCGTGCCGCCCTCCCTCGATTACGATTTCTGGCTCGGCCCGGCCCCTTTCAAGCCATACCATCCTCATCGCGTCCACCAGACGTTCCGCGGCTACTGGGATTACGACGGCGGCGGGCTCGGGGACATGGGCATGCATTACCTCGATCCCGTCCAATATCTCCTGGACAAGGACGCGACCGGGCCCGTCGAGATCGAGGCCGACTGCCCGCAGCAGCATCCCGACGCCTGCGGCCGCTGGCGCCGCATCCGGCTTCGGTACGCCGATGGGTGCGAGATCATCCTCGACGGAGAGAATCGCGATGCCGAGGTCCCGTTCATCGAAGGACCGGCCGGGAAGCTCTTCCGCGGGTTCCGCTCGGACGTCCCGGGATTCCGGGAGAAAGTCGCCGCCCTGCCCGATCCCGCGCCCCAGGTCACGGATTTCAGCCGGGCCGTTCGCGAGCGCGAAACGTTCGCCCTCAACGAGGCCAACGCCCACCGTTCCTGCACGATCGTCAACCTGGCCAAGATCGCCGTGCGCCTCGGCCGGCCGCTCAAGTTCGATCCGGCCGCGGAGCGCTTTGTCGGGGATGAGGAAGCCGACCGCTTGATCGATGAGCCGATGCGGGCACCCTGGCGGATGTGAGGCGGAGAAACCCATGAACACCAAGAAAGCTTTCCCCGCCCTCATCCTCATCGCCCTGAGCATCGCTCTGACCAGCGGGACGCAGGAAATCCGGACCCTCGGTGAGCGGGTCTCGGCGCTCCTGGAGGAGCTCCCCGCCCGGACCGCTGCCGAACGGACAACGGTCGCGGCGGGCATCGTCGCCCAGGGCCCGGCCGGCATCGCCGAGATCTGCGGCCGCCTGGCCGCGCCGGGCGCGGCCGACGATTCGCTGGCCCGGTTCGCCCTGGACGCGGCCGCCCTTCATGTCTCGCGGCCCGGCGGGACGGAGACCGCGAGGCTGATGTTCGTCCAGGAAGTCGGCCGGGCCCTGGCCGGACCGCGGGATCCCCAGGTCGCCGGTTTTCTGATCGGTCTCCTCCGGATCGCCGGGAAAGCCGAATCCATCCGGACCCTCGCCCCATTCCTCAAAGCCGACGCCTCGTGCGGACCGGCGGCCGAGGCCCTGGAGACGATCGGCGGCGCCGAAGCGGAAGCCGCTCTCCTCCGGGCCCTCGATCCCGCCCGGCCGAAGACGGCCGCGGTCCTGATCCAATCCCTGGGCGTTTTGCGGAGCCGGACGGCGGTCCGCGCCCTGACGCGCTTCGCGACCGGGGCGGACCCGCTTGCTCGTGAAGCCGCGCTTGACGCTTTGGCCGAGATCGGATCTCCCGCTTCGCCGGCCCTTTTCGGGACGATTCCCCTCATCGCCGCCCCGGTCGAGCGGGCGCGCGCGGCGGCCCGGTATTTGACCTACGCCCGCCGGACGTTCGAATCGGGCGGAAAAACGGAGGCGGAATCGATCTGCCGCGATTTCATGAAAACCTGGATCGCTCCCGGCGAAGGGCATGTCCGGGCTTCGGCTCTCGCTCTTCTCGCCGACATCCGTGGAGCGGCCGTCCTGGACGATCTCCTGGAAGCCGTCGGAGATCCCGATCCCGATTTCCGGCAGAAAGCCCTCGATCTCGCCGCCGCCGTCCCGGGCGAGAGCGCGACGGGGCGCTGGATCGCCCGCGCCGCCGGGCTCCGGAGCGATGCCCTGGCCGGCGTCCTCTCCATGCTGGGGAAGCGAGGAGACCGGGCCGCCCTCGCAACGGCCGTTGAGCGGATCGGGAGCGAGGACAAAGCCGTCCGGCTGGCCGCGGTCGCCGCGGCGTCGCGGCTTGGAGGGGCGGATGTCTTCGAAACGATCCGGCCGCTCATCCTGTCGGACGACGCCGACCAAGTCCGCGTCGTTAAAGAAACTTACCTTTCCGTTCCGGGAGCGGCGCCTGTCGCCGCCGCGGCGGAGGCCCTCCCGGGCGCGCCGCCGGCGGCAGCAGTCGCGCTCATCGAGGTCCTGGCCGAGCGGAAAGCGAGCGAACATGCCGGCGCCGTCCTGGCCCTGACCGGGTCCGGGAACGCGGATGTCCGGAAGGCCGCGATCGCCGGGCTCGAAGTCCTTGCCCGGCCTGATGACCTCCCCGGCCTGATCGCGCTTCTCACAACGGCCCCTCCGGGACCCGAGATCGCGGCCCTTCAAAACGCCCTGGTCGCCGCGGCCAACCGGGAGGAAAATCCGGAACTTCGGGCGGTGCCGCTTCTATGCGTCGGGGAGAAAGCGCCGGCCGGCGCGCGCGCCGCGCTCATTCGGCCTCTGGCCCGGATCGGGGGGAGCAAGGCCCTCGAGGCCGTAGTCGCCGCTCTCAGGGACCCCGAGCCGCAGGTCCAGGCTGCAGGATTGTCCTCCTTGTCGAGCTGGCGCGACGCCTCGGCCCTGGACGCGCTCTTTTTGACAGCCGGCGCGGCCGCCGACAGGAAAACGCGAACCCTCTGTCTGCAGGGTATCGCCCGCTTGATCGGAGAGGCGGAGATGGAAGCGGATCGGGCGATTTCGCTGTTGGAAAATGCCTACGTCATAGCCGTCGAGCCTGAAGAGAAAGGGATCGTGGCCGGGGGGTTCGGGTCGATCCGGACGCTCGAATCGATCCGTGCCGCCGCCATTCTGCTCGACGATCCGGCGCCCGTCGTTCGGAGCCGGGCGGCCCAGGCGATCGCCCGGGCGGCCCTGCCCGCGCCGGGTTTCGACGGATTGGACGGCCAGGAAGCCGCGTCGATCCTCAAAAAAGCGTCCCTTTCGATCGAGAGCGAATATGACCGGGGCGAAGTCGAGAGTTACGCCCACGACGCCCTGCGCCGGGCGGGATTCCTCCTTCTTTTCAACGGCAAAGACCTCGCCGGCTGGAAGGGGCTTGTGGCCGATCCGCCGAAGCGGGCGGGGATGACCGCCGCCGAGCTCCGGAAAGCCCAGCTCGAGGCCGACGCCGACATGCGGGCCCACTGGCGGGTGCTCGACGGCGTCCTCGCCTTCGACGGCAAGGGGCACAGCCTCTGCACGGCCCGGGATTTCGCCGACTTCGAGATGTACGTGGACTGGAAGATCGAGCCGAAAGGGGACAGCGGCATCTATCTGCGGGGCTCGCCCCAGGTCCAGATCTGGGACGAGACGCAGAGCCCGGTTGGGTCCGGGGGGCTGTACAATAATCAGAAGAACCCTTCGAAGCCCTTGACCCGGGCCGACCGGCCGGTCGGCGAATGGAACACCTTCTTCATCCGCATGACGGGCGAACGCGTCACGGTCAAGCTCAACGGCGTTCTCGTCACGGACGACGTGATCATGGAAAACTACTGGGAGCGGGCGAAGCCCATCACCCCGTCGGGCCGGATCGAGCTTCAAGCCCACAGCACGCCTCTCATGTTCAAAAACATCTACATCCGCGAGCTCCCGCCGGGGAGCGAAAGCGCCGTCCGGGAGAACGCGTCATTTCCGCCCGGGGAGGAGGGATTCACGCCTCTCTTCAACGGCCGGGACCTCACCGGTTGGACCGGCGACCTGAAAGGATATCGGGCTGCGGACGGCGTCATCGCCGTCCTTCCGGAAGCGAGCGGCAACCTCTATACGGAAAAGGAATACCGGGATTTCATCTTCCGTTTCGATTTCAGGCTCACCCCCGGGGCGAATAACGGGATCGGCATCCGGGCCCCGCTTGCGGGCGACGCCGCCTATGTCGGAATGGAGATCCAGGTCCTGGACGATTCGGCCGAGGTTTACAAGACCCTCCAGCCCTACCAGTACCACGGCTCGATCTATGGCGTCGTCCCGGCAAAACGGGGGCACCAGCGGCCCGTCGGCGAGTGGAACTCAGAGGAGATCGAAGTCCGGGGACGAAGGGTCAAGGTGACTTTAAACGGCACGGTCATCGTCGACGCCGACCTCGACGAGGCCTCGTCGGGCGGAACGATCGACAAACGCGATCATCCGGGACTCAAGAGCGAGACGGGCCACATCGGTTTTCTCGGACACGGCTCGAAAGTCGAGTTCCGCAATCTCAGGATTAGATAGACTGGGGTCGCGTCTACAAATTTCAATTTTCGGGCGGAATCGTCCGAAAATCCTGTCAGCGAGGAAAAAATTGAAATTTGTAGACGCGACCCCGCCGTTTTAACACTAGACCGTGGCGAAGGCGGCTTCGCTCTCGCGTCCCCGGCTGTTCACCGCGGTGAGGGCGAATCCGGCGATGACGCTCGGATTGACCGCCCGAAGGACGAATCTGAACTTGTCCGCTCCGACCTCGGCGACGAGGATCCGTCCTTGGACAGCATCCATTCGATAGATTCGATATTTCGTCACGCCGACGCTCGCCGGATTCGGTTTCCAGGTGAGGACGATCGCGGCCGCGAGGCTCCGGATCGCCTTGAAGCGGAGCGGCGCCGACAGGGGAGCGGCGATGACCTTGAGCTTGACCGGCACCTGGACGGAGGACGGCCCTGCCTTCGTGACCGTGATGGCGCCGGAATAATCGCCGGGGAAAGGCAGATCTTCGGACGGCCCCACGGCGATATCGACCGGAGCCAGGCACGACGTTCCCGACGTCGCGGAGAGGGCGATCCAGCCACGGTTGGCGGAAACCTGGAAATCGAGCCTCTGGCCGCCGTTGTTCCTGACCCGGAGCGTCCGCGGCGCCGCCGACGAGGCGTCCAGCTCGCCGCACTCGAGCTCGAGTAGGCCGTCCGGCGTCTGGACCTGGAGGGAGGGAGCGGGGTTCCCGATCGCGGCGCCCGCGATCACGGCGCCGACGGTTCCCCCCGCCTGGAGATTCGTGTTCGGCGTCAGCCCGGTGCAGACATAATCGAAGCGGGCTGTATCCTTGCGGATCGTCAACCGGGTGATGCCGGACGGTCCGAAGAAATCGGGGGGCATCTTGAATCCGTCGCCGTAGAAGCGCTTCCAGTACTGCCCCTGCCACCAGGATGATTCGCCGATGTGCTTGGTCGAGCCGGCGACGATCCCGTAGAGGTCCTTCTGGTTGGCTCCCGCTCCGATGCGCCGAGCCTTGAAGACGTGATCGTGCCCGTAAAGGAAAGCGCGCACTCCGTTGGCCTTGGCCAGATCGGTGAGCTGGATCTGCTCGACCTTGGAAACATCGGCCAGGCCCTTGTAATCGTCGGACGTGAAGAGGGGTCCCCGCCCGTATGAGTAGGCAGATTCCGCTTCGTGCGATCCCGACGGCCATCCGCCGAGGACGTGATGAAAACACGTGAACCGCCATTCCGGGTCGGTCCGTCCGAGCGCATCCTTGAACCAGGCGAGCTGGTCCGGGCCGAGCGTCCAGTCTTCGGGCTTTTTCGGCTGGGGGCCGACGAAGCCCGTGTTGTCCAGGACGAGGAACTGCGCCCCGCCCTTGTTGTTCCGGTCGTTTCCCCAGGAGAAGCCATAATAGTTCCCGTTCGGATGTCCGCCTTCGTTGTAGGTTGTATCGGTCGGGAGGGGGAAGAGCTTTTGCCGCCATTCGCGGGCCCTGGTCCGGGCGCCGTCCCAGGACGATTCGCCGTCGTGGTTGCCCAGCGTGAAGAGGACGGGCATGTTGGGAGTCAGTCCTGATAAGGCTTTGCGCGTCCGCAGCCAGAGCGTCCGGGCGATGAAATCGTAATCGGCGTCGGTGAGCCCCTTGTAGGGCAGACCCCAGCTCTGCCATTTGTACCCCGCGCCGATCCCGTTGCAGTCTCCGAGGTGGATGAAGAAGTCGGGGTCCTCGTTGGCCAGGATGTGAGCGACGGCGCGGATGAGCAGCCAGCTGAATTGCAGGACGTCCAAGGGCGGTTCAGGGGTCCAGGCCGGATTGGATTTCAGCTGAGCCAGAAAATCGAAGAAGTAATCGCCGCTGATCCGGGTCGGCCGGGCGGCCGCGGGGAGGGCGTAGTCGGCATCGTCGAACGTGTGATCGTCCCCGAGGAGGATGGCCTGGATCTGTCCACCCGCGCTCAGGCTGACGTTCGGCAGCTTGAAGGACCGCGGCGGCAGGGCTTTCCAAGCTCCCGCTCCTTCCCGGTACTGGACCTGGTAATGGAGACGTGGGCTGTCATAGCCATTGAGGACGGTGTCGAGGCTCGATTGAGCCCCGCTGAAGGAAAGGACTTCCCGGGGACGGGCCAGGTCTTCCCGGCGGTCCGCGGTGAGGACTTTGATCTCCAGGGATTTGCCCGGTTTGATCAGAAGGTTCAGGTCGGTCAGCCATCGCGAGGGGTCGGCCGGATCGCGCCGGACATTGGCGATCCGCTCGGCCGCTTCGAAGACGGCCTGGTCGAAGGGAAAGGGAAACTCGTCGGAGGCGAGCTGTTCATAGAAGGGGGAGGATGCCGAGATCGGTCTCGGTCCGGAGAGGAGAGACTTCGGGTCAATACTAGCGAGGAGAGCCCCGGCCCCGCTCATCCGGATGAATTCGCGCCGGCTGATCTGCATTCAGGAGGACTTTTCTATGTGAGATATTTTAGCCGGTCTTTGGGATTTGTCAAATCGGCGTTGTCCAGGAACCAGACATATGCCGCGGAATTGGCACGAATCTTGATATAAATATCTTCTTGGGCCGCAAAAAAGCGTTTGAAAATGAGGAGGAAGTGGTACACTGATCTTAAAAGGATTCCCATCATGAGAGACATTTCCGTACGCGCCATCATCTCTATCGCCCTGATCGCGATCTTCTCCGTCGGCTTCGGCTCCACGGCGCCCCAGGTCCGCGGTCTCCTCGTTTCCGGGGACATCGACGTCGTCCTCAACCCTACCGGGATCGCCCCGCTCACGGCTTTGGCCAGCTTCGAGACGAGGCGGGCCTGCGACATCCAGATGCGCATTCCCGGCCGGGCCGAGATCGTCCATCTTTTCAAGGATGGCGGAACGACCCACGCGATCCCGATCCTCGGCCTCTATCCGGACCGGACCAACATCGTCTTTCTCACCCTCATTCCGCAACACGGCACGCCCGAGACGAAGGTTCTCACCATCCTGACCGCTCCGCTCCCCGTCTTCTTCCCTGACATCGTCATCGAGACCGCCGAGCCGGAGCGGATGGAGCCCGGGCTGACCTTCAGCATCCTCACCACGTCCGGAACGTCCCGGGCGAGCTATCCGCTCATGTTCGACGAGAACGGCGAGGTCCGCTGGTATCTCGATCTATCCCAGTATGTCGGGTCCTGTCTTCCATTCGAGCGCCTGTCCGACGGAAACTTCGTCTTCGGCCTGGGCGAGTCGATCTACGAATACGACATGCTCGGACGGCTGGCCGCACGGATCGACGTCCCCTTCTACAATTTCCACCACGATATCCGGGAGATTCCTGGAAACCATTTTGTCGCCGCGGTGGACAAATCGGGCACGACGATCATCAACAGCAAGGGCGTCAAGAATAGTATCGAGGACCATGTCATCGAGATCGACCGGTCGACCGGCCAGATCCTGACCGAATGGGATCTGCGCCAGATCCTCGACGTCAGCCGAAACGAGGCGGTCAACTCGAACGGCGACTGGTTCCACAACAACGCCATATGGTACAGCCCGGACGACCATTGCCTGATCCTGTCCGGCCGCCACCAGGGCGTGATCAAGGTCACCTGGGACAACCAATTGCTCTGGATCCTCTCTCCGCGCCAGGGCTGGGGTCCGGCGGGCCGCGACGGCACCGGCCCGGATACGCGCCCCTTCCTCCTGACCGCGGTGGACGGGAGTGGAAACCCCTATACCGGCGACGTCCAGAACGGCATCGTCGCCCTTGATGATTTCGACTGGCCGTGGGCCCAGCACAATGCCCAGATCTCGCCCGGCGGTACGATCTCGCTCTTCGACAACGGAGACTTCCGGAACTGGGTCACGGCCGGGCCGTATTCCCGGTTCGCCGAATTCCAAATCGACCCGACGGCGATGACCGTCAGCCAGGTCTGGGATTATGGCCGGGACCGCGGGACCGAGCTCTTTTCCCGGATCATCAGCGCCGTCGATGTCCTGCCGGTGACCGGGAACCGCTCCATGGCTCCGGGGATCATCCTCAACGCCGCAAAGGAAAATCGGGCCAAGTTCGTCGAATTGACCTACCCCGGCCGAGAGGTCGTGTTCGAGGCGACTCTCCTCTTCAAGAACTATTTCGCCGCTCCCGGCGCAACAGGAATCCTCGATAACATCTACAGGTCACACCGGCTGACGCTTTATCCCTGAAGGAGGCCGGGCCGCCGGCTCAGCGTCCGAACGTGAGAAGGACGCCGAGCGATACCTGGAAAAAGGACGGCTTCACCTTCAGCGCAAAAGTTTGGCCGATCTCGGCGAGAAACCCGACTTCCTCGGCTCCGAACGGCTCGGCTGGAAAGTCGGATGTGAACATCCCGTCGTAAAGACCGGTCTGCGGCGTCCAGCGCAGCGACTTCTCCGGGCTGGAGAAATACCGAGCTTCGGCCGCGAAAGCGAGGAGAGGCCCGGCCTGGAAATGCAATCCCGCGCCGAGGTTCGCGCCCCAGGCATTCCAGGTCGTCCTCGGAATCCGGAGTGGGACGGAGATGGCGTCGTAGGATTCGATGGGCGGGAGGTCGTGGCGCCCGCCTTCCATGTTCACTTCGACCAGCGAATAGCCGAAGGCGGAATCCTGGCTCAGAGTGTGGAAGAAATAGGCCGGGCCGGCCGAGACCTCGAGCCGCCAGCGGCCGAGGACGAGGCGCTCGACAAAATTGAGACAGATCGGGACGGTGGTCATCCGGCCTTCAGCCACGGCGGGAGCGGCGCTCCGGTGGACAAGCGATCCGTCCGCGAGCGTCCAGCTGAAATCCATCAGGGCGGGCGAGGTCGTCCGCGACCCGGCGTACGAGGCCAGGAGCTGGATCCCGGTATGGGGATGGAAGAAATAGGTCAAGGATGTCCCGAAGGCGGGGATGTTTTTCGTCCGGACGTCGATCGTCGTCTTTTCGGTGATCGAGGTTCCGAGGAAGCTCGTCCAGGCGTCCTGGTAAACGGTCGATCCGAGGGTCCTTGCCCCAACAGAGCCCCCCCAGAGACCCAGCTCGAGCCTGGCGTAAGCGGGCCGATCTTGGGCCTGAGGCGAGGCCGAGAGGAGAGGGATGGTCAGTCCGCCCAGAAAAACAAGAATGGCCGCCCGCTGACGGTGGCCCCGGATATTTCGACGCATGATGTTCACCTTTCTTTACCGGAAGTATAAGCCCCCCGCGGGGAAAAACCAAGACCCCGGGGATGTCCCTCGGCCTGAGCGAATCCGCTACGGGCATCCGATAAGAATGCGCCGACCAATATTACGCTTCCCAAATCCTGTCCCGGCTCAGGGTCCGAAAATAGCCCATTCTATGCCCCGTTCGGTTGACGGGAACGCTCCCTTCTTTATATAGTAAACGAATCCGGACATGAGCTCCGAACGTCTTTTTTCCAGGGAGGATCGTCCATGACCACGCCCAAGGTTCATTCCGTCCCCAAATCGCCTTTGACCCGCCGGCAATTCATCGAAAGCGCGGCCGGCGCGGCGGCCGGGATCATGATCGTGCCCCGCCGCGTCCTCGGCGGGCCGGGAGTTCAGGCGCCGAGCGATACGCTGAACATCGGCTGCGTGGGCGTCGGCGGCAAGGGCACGTCCGATGTCTGGGCGGCTTCCACGGAGAACATCGTCGCCCTCTGCGACGTCGACGACGATCAGATGGCCGAGTTCATGACCAACCGGGGCAACAAGCCCGAATTCCAGCCGAAGTACGACAAGGCGGCCAAGTACAGGGACTTCCGGAAGATGCTGGAGAAGGAGAAGCTCGACGCGATCACGGTCACCACCCCCGACCACACTCACGCCGTGATCGCCATGACGGCCATGAAGATGGGCAAGCACGTGTTCGTCCAGAAGCCGCTGACGCACACGGTCAAGGAAGCGAGGCGGCTGGCCGAGGAAGCCAAGAAGCGCAATCTCGTCACCCAGATGGGCAACCAGGGCCACGCCGGCGAAGGCGCCCGGCTCGTCTGCGAGTGGATCTGGGACGGCGCCATCGGCGACGTCACCGAGGCCCACGTCTGGACGAACCGGCCGATCTGGCCCCAGGGCATCGATGCCCCGACCGAGATCCCCTCCGTTCCTCCGACGCTCGACTGGGACACCTGGCTCGGACCCGCGCCCTGGCGTCCTTATCATCCGGCTTACGCGCCCTTCAACTGGCGCGGCTGGTGGGACTTCGGGACCGGCGCCGTCGGGGACATGGGGGCGCATCTCATCGATCAGCCGTTCTGGGCCCTCAAGCTCCATCATCCTCTGACCGTCCAGGCCAGCTCGTCGAGCTTCACGAAGGCTTCGTATCCGATCGCCGAGGTCATCACCTATGAGTTCGGCGCCCGGGGGACGATGCCGCCGGCGAAGATGGTCTGGTACGACGGCGGGCTCATGCCCCAGCGGCCGGCCAGCCTCCCGGACGGCCGGATGATGGGCGACGAGGGCGGCGGCGTCCTCTTCGTCGGAACCAAGGGGCACATCATGTGCGCCACCTACGGGGCCAACCCGCGCATCCTGCCCGAATCGCTGATGCAGGAATACAAGCGGCCGGAGAAGACCATCCCCCGGTCGCCCGGCATCATGGAGGAATGGATCGCCGCGATCAAGGCCGGCAAGAAGTCCACGACCGATTTTGATTACTCGGGCGCCCTGACCGAGACCATGCTCCTCGGCAACATCGCCCTGCGGATGAAGGACTCCCGGACCGTCCTCAAGTGGGACTCCGACAAGCTTGAGTTCACCAACCTGCCCGCGGCCAACAAGTGGCTCCACAAAGAGTACCGGCAGGGCTGGAGCCTCTGAGATGATGACCGCCGCCCGGATCTTACTGGCCGTGACGTGCGCCGGCGGAATCGTCCTGCTGGCCGCCGCGACGCAAACCGCGCCTCCAACCCAATGGGAGATCCACGATATGAACCGGCCGCTCCCGATGGTGATCGATCCCGGACCGGCCGGGCCTCCGGTCGCCGCGCCGCCCGGCGCGATCGTCCTCTTCGACGGAAACAACCTCTCGAAATGGGAGGGCGGCAAGGGCGGTCCGGCCAAATGGAAAGTCGAAAACGGCTATTTCGAGGTCGTCCCGAAGACGGGCGGGATCCAAACGCGCGACGGGTTCGGGAGCTGCCATCTCCACGTCGAATGGATGGCGCCGTTTCCGGCCAAAGGAGAGGGCCAGGACCGCGGCAACAGCGGCGTTTTTTTGATGAACACTTACGAAGTCCAGATCCTCGACAGCTATGACAACAGGACCTACGCCGACGGGATGGCCGCAGCCATCTACGGCCAGTTTCCGCCTCTGTTCAACGCCTGCCGGAAGCCGGGCGAATGGCAGACATATGACATCGTCTTCCTGCAGCCGATCTTCGACAAGGACGGGAAGCTCGACCGGCAGGCCCGGATGACCGTCAGCCATAACGGCATCATCGTCCAGAGCTATGTCCCGCTGAGCGGGCCGACGGCTCACATGGCCCGCCCGCCCTACAAGGCCCACGCCGACAAGCTCCCGATCTCGCTCCAGGACCACAACCACCCGGTCCGCTTCCGGAACATCTGGATCCGGGAGATCACCGAATGAGCGTCCGAGCGAAAAAAGCGCTTGTCGCGCTTGCCGTACTCGCCTTTGTCGTCGCGACGCTCGGCGCCGCCCAGACTCCGGCGAAGAAGCGCAAAGCCCTTTTCGTCTGGGGCGGCTGGGAAGGCCACGAGCCCAAGCAGACCGTGGACATCTTCGCCCCCTGGCTCGTCGAACAAGGCTTCGAAGTCGAGATCTCCCACACGCTCGACGCCTACCTCGACGCGGCGAAGCTCAAATCGCTCGACCTCATCGTCCAGGTCTTCACCATGTCCACAATCACGGGTGAGCAGGAGAAGAACCTGGAGGAGGCGGTCAAGAGCGGCGTGGGGATGGCCGGTTGGCATGGCGGCATGGCCGACGCTTTCCGGAGCAACACCGAGTACGAGTTCATGGTCGGGGGCGCTTGGGCGGCGCATCCGGGCGGGGTCATCGACTATGAAGTCGACGTCACGAATACGGCCGACCCGATCACCAGGGGCCTGAGCGGATTCAAGATGCATAGCGAGCAGTACTACATGCTCGTGGATCCGAACGTCGAGGTCCTCGCCACGACCACCTTCACGGGGAAATACGCTCCGTGGGTCGAAGGCGCGGTCATGCCCGTCGTGTGGAAGAAGATGTACGGGAAGGGGAGGATCTTCTACACCTCGCTCGGGCACATCGCGGCGGATTTCAACGTCCCGCAGGCCCGCGAGATCGTCAAGCGGGGGCTGCTGTGGGCCGCCCGCGTTCCGGGAACGGGCGACGACCCCAAACCGACGAACCCATATCGGCCGCTCCTGAAGAAATAACGATTAAGTGGGAAGCGGACGAAAATTGGGGGACGGGGTACTCATTCCCTCATTTCGTAAGTCGAAAATTGTCCGTCGAAATCGGGGAATAGGTATCTCGTCCCCCAATTAAAGTGCGAGGCAAGCGCCGCGCCGGCGGCAGGGGCCCCAGGCTTAGCCTGGGGATCCATTTCCGCCGCACTCGCACGTGGATAAAAGTCACGGGCGAGTGCCGACGCCTGCCTCGTTTTCAGCCCCCACCTTTTATCGGTTATTTGACGCTTTTGTTCGTCGGCAGGAAGTTCTCCATCACCCAGACTTCGAATTTCACCAGTCCGGAGCTGAACGCGATGCTTTTTCCGTCGGGGTGAATACGCAGTGCGAATCCGGGTGTGTAGGGGGTGGCTTTTGACGCCAGTACGCCGACTTTGATTGGCGTCTTGTCCCGCGGGGAGACGCGCCAGAGCTCCAGGCTGGATTGCCCGGAGGCTTCGACCGACTTGGCGTACACGACGTACTGCCCGTCTGGCGTCCACTCCAGCCCGTTGCGTGGAATATCGTCGTTGCCGTTCAGCCGAAGGATTTCATGGGCGTCGTCACCTTGCACCGACACCACCCCCATCCACCGGACGAGTGGTTTGCCTCCGGTCTGAACAACGGTGAACGCCAACTCACGTCCGTCCGGGGAGATTGCCACGTTGATCAGGTACGCAGCCGAAGGAGCGCGATAGATCTCCCGCTCGTTCCCGGTCGTGAGGTCGCGTAGGAGGATGCGCGAGGTCTTGTCGGCACCGACATTCCGCCAGATGACGAGTGACTTCCCGTCCGGTGTCCCCTGGCCCCACATGATCGTCTCTGGCTCGCTTTGCAACAGGGGGCTGACGTTGCCGGTTCGCGTGTCAATCACGTAGATCCCCTGGCGCACTCTCATGTCGATCGCGTTGACGAGGATCGCCTGTCCGTCCGCGGCCCAACGCGGTCCGCCAAAACTCAACAAGCCTGGGACCATCGCAACCTCGCGCTCCTCCCCGGTGCCGAGCGAGCGGATGCACAGGACATCTCCGGAGGCGGCACCGGTTCTCTTCGAGAAGTACGCGAGGTATCGTCCGTCCGGGGAGAACACGGGCATCGAGTTCGCGCCGATGAAGCGCTCGCTGATTCGCGCCGGTGCGGTCAGCAGGCGCGCCGCCGCCGCATCGAGTGTCGTGATGTACGCGTCGGTGGAAGTGGCTGTGACTCCATAGAAGTACGACCCGCTCCGGGTAAAGCCCATGGGATAGTCGATCTCCCCAATCGCCGGCTTGATCAACTCGGGCGATCCTTGAGGTTTGCCATCCGCGACAGGAATGAGCCAGGCTCCCTGGGCGCCCGTGCGGTCGCTGGAAAAAAGGACACCCTTCCCGTCCGGTGTCCACCCAAGCAACTGGTCGTTCGCGGGATGCTGGACGAGCGGAACCTCGTGACTCCCGTCCGCTGCCAGCAGGAAGATGTCTCGGACCTTGGCGTCTGCCCCCTGCGGAAAGTCGTACGCGATGTACCGATCATCCGGGGAGAACCCGCGCGGCTGCGGAAAGCGTGAATCACACGTCTTCACAACCCGGACAGAGCCGTCTGCGACCGAGATCAGCGCAATCTGGTTGGTGTCAGACCGACTCGTTTTGTCGGATCTGGTGAGGATTGAGACGATGCTCGCGCCGTCTCTGGACCAGGCGCCAAGCTCGATGTACGTCAGTTCCTTGTCGCTATAGAGCACGCGCTGTCCGGAGCCGTTGGTGCCCACCAAACGAACGCTATACGCGTTGGCGGCGTCGACCCACGTGTACGCAACCTGTTTGCCGTCTGGAGAAATGAGGGAGGGATAGAGCGGATACTCTTTTTCGTCAGCGTTCTTCGTCAGATCGCGTGTCTCTCCGGTGGCGAGGTTTCGCAGCCCTATATTGCTGGGGTTCCAGTGGTTGAAGGAGAGGTATAGTCCGTCCCAGGACACTCCGCCCTGTTGGTCCACGTCGGGCCCCTCCCACACCCGGCGCATGACCAACGAGGAGCCATGCGAGGTAATGTTCATCGCAGCCAGCCGGGCCTGGGCCGTGGCGACTGTCTCTTTCTGATCGGAAAACTCGCGCACCAGGCGCTCGTAGGCTGCGCGGGCTTCCGTGTTGCCAAGCTTTTCGTGGCATTGGCCCATCCGCAGCAGGGCGGTCGCGATCGTGGCCCGGCCGGCGTCGGGTATCGCGGCGATTTTCTTGTACAGCTCGATGGCGCCCTTCAAGTTGCCTTCCACCGTCTCCATCCGGATGGCGGTCTGCAAGTCGACTTCGGTCCGGTCTTTCTGTTGTCCCGAGCCGACGCCGATAGCCAGCGCCACCGTCATCAACAGGATTGTTATGGTTTTATGCATTTCCATCACCTCCATGCCCCCCAGTGTACAGAGGCATTGTGAGCCCGGGGCGGCGTTTGTGTGTTGATTTGGTGTCGTTTAGTCGTCGAATCGGTATCCCAGGCCCCGCACGCTGACGATGTGCCGCGGCGCGGCCGGGTCGGATTCGATTTTGCGCCGCAGCTTGGTCACGTGGGTGTCCACGACGCGGTCGGTTACGGACACCCCGACGCCCCAGACCTCATCGATCACGCGGCTCCGCCCAAGAACCCGGCCGCGGTTTTGCAGAAACAGGCGTAACATATGGAGTTCGATCGCGGTGAGCTCCGTCGTCTGTCCGGCCCTGCGCAATTCCGCGCGCTCGAAATCCACTTCGCAGTCCCCGAAGCGCTCGATTCCCGGCTCGTCCGGCGCCGCCCGCCGCAGCAGGGCCCGGATCCGTGCCCGGAGCTCTCGAGGGCTGAACGGCTTCGTGACATAGTCGTCCGCGCCGAGGTCCAAGCCCATGATTTTCTCGGCTTCCTGGACCTTGGCGGTGAGCATGAGGATCGGGGTCCGGACTTTGGCCCGCCGAAGGTCTCGACAAACGTCGAAGCCATCCTTGCGCGGCAGCATCACATCGAGCACGACCAAGTCCCAGCCGGGCAATTTCCCGACCCGGCAGGCTTCCTGCCCATCGCGAATCACCTCGACCTCGTATCCTTCTTCGCGCAGGTCCAGCTGCAAGCCCAGCGCGATATCCGGGTCGTCTTCGACAATGAGGATGCGTGCCATCGGGTCAACTCCTAACCGGCAGGATGAGCGTGAAGGTGCTGCCGCGTCCCGGCTCGCTTCGGACCTCGACGCGTCCGTGATGCGCTTTCATGATGTGGTGGACCATAGCCAGGCCGATCCCCGTCCCCTTGATGCCCAGTCGGATCGCCTCGCCCCCGCGCTGAAATTTGCGAAAAATGAGAGCCTGTTCATGGGCCGGGATCCCCAGGCCGTGGTCCCGCACCGTGATCGTCACGCTCGAGCCGGAGCGGCCGACCTCCACCTCGATCTCGCGGCTGTCGCCGGAGTACTTCTCAGCGTTATCGAGGAGGTTCCAGAGCGCTCGTCCAAGCGCTTCGGGATCGGCCTCGATCTCCGCGGCGTCTTGCGCCGCCAGGCGGAATTGGAAGCCGGAAGACTGCGCTTCCTCGCGGAATTCCTCCACGACGCGGCGGACCAGATCGCCGCAGATGACCGGCTCGAAATGATAGATCCGCGCTCCGCCTTCCATACGCCCGAAATCGAGCAACGATTCCACGAGCCGCGTCAGCCGGGCGGCTGAGCGCGCCTGGGCTTCGTAGCAGAGGTCACGGCGCTCGTTGCTCAGGCCCTAGTGTTCCCGCAGCAGGTCCGTGAACTGGCGGAGGGAGGTCAGGGGAGTGCGGAACTCGTGCGAAACGGCCGCGACGAAATCCGATTGCAAGCGCGCCGCCGCGAATTCCCGGCTCGTCGCGCGATAGATCAGGGTGCTGGCGATGATGATCAACACAGCCAGGATGAGAAAGCCCGAGACGAGGAGCTGGCGCCGCAGCCGATATTGGCCCCTTTCCGTCTCCGGATCGCTGCCGGCCACGGTCAGCGTCCAGGGAAGGCCGATGTCGTCCGCCCGTCGGACGGCTCCAGGAGGGAGTCCCGTGGAGCCGCTGTGGAGCTTCAATGTCACCCGCTGCTCCCGCAACACCGGATCGATGGCGCCAAGCCACTGCGAGGAGACGAACCGAGGGGTGGCTACCAGGGCGGAGATCTGGTCCCCTGAGCGGTTCCAGAGCGCGACGACAGTCTCCTCCGGGCCGACGGCAAAGGATCCACGGCCGGAGGCGGCGGATCCCGGCTGAGACAATCTCTGCCAGAGCGCGTTCAACCCGTCGGCCAGGAGCTCACGTTCGGATTGCCCGGGCAGAGGAGCGACTCCCCAGCGCGCGGCATCCTGAGCGCAGAGCTGTGCCGATGCGCGCGTCAATGGCCAACGTCCCCGCTGCAAGTCCGAAGCGAGGGCGGCCGCTTCGCGCCGGAGATCATCGGTTCGGCGCAAGGCGTCCATCAGGGAGCACCGGGCTTGTCGCGCCACCAGGCTGACGGGCATCCCTTCGAACGCCCAACCGTCTTCGTCGAGGAGCCGGGCATAAACGGGGAGGGCGTCGGCCTGCTTTCCCGAGCCGCGGAGACATCGTGCCAGGCGCAGGAGCGCCCCGGCCCGGACATCCGGCCGATTCAGGTTTGCGAGGTCCCGATAAACAACTGCCGCACGCGTGAGGTTGCGTTGCTTGAATTCGATGGCTTCGCCCGCGGCGAAGGGCGCAACGGGCAGCTCGGGCAACGGTGGCGCGACGGGAAGATAGGCCGCCCGTCCGATCGGCCAGACCTGGACGGCATTTCCCCGCGCGGTCAAAATCACCGCTCCGTCCGGCCAGTCCTTGTTCCCCTCGACGAGGCGCCGTTCGGAGGCCTCCACCGCCCTCTGCAGCGCTGCCGTCGCGATGTCCGCAGCCCGTTCCACCCGTTGCTGGATCTGCTGGCCTTCTAAAGCCCGGTCCTGGGCCAGGACGCGCCAGCCAACCCAGAGGAGGGCGAGAAGCGGCACCGCAGCGACCAACGCGAGGAGCCGAGCCACCCGAGGCGGGAAGCGTGACGCTTTCCTCCAGGACATTCGGGCCTCCCGGACGCTTAGGCGGACCTAGCTGAGATAAGAATTGCCTTTTCGCCCCCAGCCATCATGGGGGAGTATAGAGGGTGGTTCGAGAAGATTCAAGGAAAGCGTGAAAAAGCCGTCATGATTATTACGAGGTGCGGAAAAAAGCCTAAGGCAAGCGCTGCGCATCGACGCCTGCCTCGCTTTCAGCCCCCACCCTTGATCTATTACTTGACGACTTTTTGCGCGGGCAGGAAGTTCTCCATCACCCACAGCTCGCTCTTGGACCCCTCATCGACGCTGAACGCAAAGTGGCTGTTGTCCGGGTGAAGCGTGAAGGACGCCATTTTGGGAACGGAGAGATCCAGCTTCAGCGGCGTCCCGCCCTGCGCCGGAACCCGCCAGATTTCACCGCCTGCATGGGCGATGATGTAACGGCCGTCCCCCCCGCCCCCCAGCCGATAAGCCTTCGCCAAACCGCGAAATAACTCCCGCGGCTCCCCTCCGTTGAGGGACACGGTCTTTACAGCGCCGTCCACCTGGAACACCACTTCCCGGCCGTCCGGCGAGAGGTCGTAGGATGCTGCCCCTGTTTTGACAACTTCCGACTCCTCACCGGTGTCGAGGTTGCGTTTCCTGATGATTGGCCCCGGCCCCCCAATATCCCCCCTCACGAACACCAGGGTCTTCCCATCCGGGCAGAGATGGGGGAACACGCCTCCACCTTCCAACAACTTAGTGATCCCGCTTGTTTCAGTGTCAATTCGGAAGATTCCAAATCCCGTGTCCGCAGCACTGAGCGCGATGATGGAACGGCCGTCCGGCGCCCAGGAGATCTGGCCAACGCCACGAAGACGCGGCGACAGAAAGCGCTCTTCCCCGGTTACGGCGGACCGGATCGTGATGATGTTGTTTCCGGGACCGATGTCACCCGGGTGTGAAAGGTAGAGCAAGTTCCTGCCGTCGGGTGACCATGTTAGCTGTACCACTGGGGCGGCATACCGCGTCGCGACCGGCGCGGGTGGCACGAGTACCTTACCGGTTTCAAGGTCGACCGCACCGTTGTAGAGGCGACCTAAATAGGTGTAAGTCCGGTAATAAAGGGTGCCGTCGGGTGCAAAGCCAAGAACCTCTGAATCCCAGCCGAAGTCCTTTTTCAGCAGTTCTGGTTCTCCTTGCTGCTTCCCCCCGGTGATGTGGACGGTCCAGATGTCCGCCGTCCCCGAACGGTCGCTGAGGAAGACAAGGCTTCTCCCGTCCGGTGTCCATCCAAGCAGTTTATCCTCCGCGGGATGCCCGGCAACAACGACCTCATTCCGGCCATCGGCGGTCATCAGGAAGACGTCGCCATGGGGTGGGCTGCCCTCACGCACAAAACTGAACGCGATAGATCGCCCATCGGGCGAGAAGCTGGCCCTTACCAAGCCCGAAGTAATACTCTTCAAGTCCGAAGCAATACTCTTCAGGACGCGCACCGAGCCGTCCGCTGTCGAGATCAGTGTTAGTTCAATCCCCTTGTTACTCTCGCGAAATGCGAGGATGGACCCTGCGTCAGGCGACCAGTCCAAGGGGTGGACGTCATAGCCTTTCTCACTGTAAAGTGTACGAAGGCCCGAACTATCCAGATTTCTAATCCGCAGTTGAGGGACCCAGTCCTTCGTATACGAGTCGTATGCGATTTGTTTTCCGTCGCGTGAGAACGCTTGGTACTCGAAGGGCGCCTCTCTCGCTCCAGGGCCCCCCCTATTTGTGATTCGCCTCGTCTGTCCGCTGGCAACTTCGAACTGAACCACGTCACCCGTGCCCCGGTCTATATGGCTGATGTACTTGCCATCCGCGGTCAAGACCCCACCGACGCCGGAGGCGTCTGTGAGAACCCGGCGTGTGACGAGTCCCCCGCCGGCACCGGGACCGCCCAGCGCCGCCAGCCTCACCCGCGCCTGCGCCACAATCTCGGATTGATCGGCGTAGTCCCGCACGACGCGCTCGTAGGCGGCGCGAGCCTCCTTCGCCTGCACCTCGCCCAGCTTCTCATAGCAGAAGCCGAGATGGAGCTGGGCCTGGGCCGCCAGCGGACGGTTGCCCGGAAACTCTGCGAGGAGCTTTTTGTACGTTGCGATCGCAGCCTCGATGTTCCCCTCCACCTCTTCCTGATGGAGCGCTGCTCCGAGAAGGATGTCCGCAGACTGGGATTTCTGGGCCGCCGTGTCCGTCGGCGGCAGAACGAGGGACAGGGCTAGAGCGATCAGCGGAAAAATAATCGATTTTTTCATCTTGCACCTCCTGACTTCAAGGACATAATAAGGAAAGTGCGTTGTCTTTGCTCCAAGCCCAGGTCAAGCCTGTGACAAGTTTCGGTCAAGGCGGCCCTTCCCCCCAGGCGCCTTCAACCATCGAACCGGTACCCGATGCCCCGGACGCCGATCAGAAATCGCGGTTTTTGGGGATTTTCCTCCAGCTTGTTGCGGAGGTTATTGACATGGGTGTAGACGACCCGGTCCGTCAGGACGGCGTCGCGGCCCCACACCTCTTCCAGCAGTTCGTCGATCGTCAGGACCCGGCCGCGGTGTTCCAGGAAAACCCGCAGGAGCTTGAACTCCATGGCGGTCAGATCGATCTTCTCGCCCCGCCGTGAGGCCTCACATCGGCCGATGTCGACGGTGACGTCGCCGAAACGATAAACCGCGCCCGGCTCCGAGCCGTTCTGGGAGCGGCGCAGGACAGCCTTGATGCGGGCGAGGAGCTCGCGCCGGCTGAAGGGTTTGGTAATATAGTCGTCCGCACCGAGCTCGAGGCCCACGACTTTGTCCACCTCCTGCCCTTTGGCCGTGAGCATGATGATCGGAGTACGGTCGCCCTTCAAACGGGCTTCGCGGCATACGGTGAAGCCGTCCATCCCGGGCAGCATCAGGTCGAGCAGGATGAGGTCGAACTTTCCTTCGAGGATCCGGCTCAAGGCCGCCGTGCCGTCCGCGGCGACTTCCGCGGCGAATCCCTCGATTTCCAAATCGTCCCGAAGGCCCGTCGCGATCGTCGGCTCGTCCTCCACGACCAGAATGCGTTCGTTCATCTCATCCTTCTCCCCTAGCCGCCACGGCTGGAAGCCGGATGGTGAAGATGCTGCCTTCGCCGATCCGGCTCTGGCATTCGACCGTCCCACCGTGGGCCGTCACGACATGCTTGACGAGGCTGAGCCCTAGCCCGGCCCCCTTGATCCGCTTCGAAATTTCGCCTTCGGCCCGGTAGAACCGGTCGAAGATGCGCTTCCGGTCGTGTTCGGAAATTCCGACTCCCTTGTCCCGGACAGAGATCTTGATTGCGCCGCCCGCGGCACCTGCCTCGAACCAGACGGTCTTCGAGCCGGGCGAGTACTTCACCGCGTTGTCGAGGAGGTTGCGGACTGCGGATCCCAAGGCTTCTTTGTCGGCGGAGATCGGGGGAAGTCCGTCCTGGATGTCCGCTTCAACCGCCGCTCCATGAGCGGCGATCTCGGTCACGAAATCCGCGACCAGCGTTCGCAGCCACGGGGAAGGGTCGAGCGGCTCGAACCTGTATTCTTTGAGGCCTTCTTCCATCCGGGAAAAGTCGAGTATGTTTTCGACGAGGCGGGACAGCCGGTCGCTCTCCTGGACGATCATCTTGAAATAGCCTCGCTGCTTCTCCGGGTCGGTCACGCGCCCGTCGAGCAGCATTCCGCCGAGTTGTCGGATCCCCGTCAGGGGGGAGCGGAATTCGTGGGAGACCGTCGAGACGAAGTCCGCCCGCAACCTGGCGATTTCGAGTTCCCTCTTGACGATCCGGACCGTGAGGTAGCCCCCGAAGGCAAGCATGACCGTGACGAAACCCAGCATCGCCAGGGATAGAGCTCGTCTTTGCCTGATGTCCGTATAAATCGCCTCCGGCCTGCTGGGCCAGATCTGAAGAAGCCACGGTGTGTCGTCGATCCGGAGGTCGCGCGTCACGGCGAAGGGAGGTGCCGCCGGGGGCGGTGATCCGAAAACCGGGGAGCCGTCGGCGGCGTACAAGACGACCTCGAGGGCCTCCGGCCGGCCCGAAAAGATCCGGGACCGCCAACGCGAACCCAGGACGTCTGCGGAGACGAGGACCGCGGCAAACGGATCGGTGTTCCGGAAAGCGAGGTAGGCAACGCCTTCACCGGGAAGGACCGTTCTGGGATTTTTCAGGAAGTCCTCGGCGGCGCGGGATAGAGCCAACCTACGCCCCTCGGTCGCACGGAGGCTGTCGAATTCGCCGGCCTCGGCTCGGCTGTCCTGGCACCAGGTCCGGACGAGATCGGAATAATAGAGGTAACGCGGCTTGTCGAGAAGCCATTTCCCCGATGCCAGATCCTGATAGAAGGACAAGGCCTCCTGGGCAAGGTAGGCCGTATCGCCGCGCTCGGAGGCCAGGGAACAAAGCTCGGCCCGGGCGATGAGGTCCGACGGAAGCCCCCCGATCCAAACCGCGTCCAAGCGCCGGAGGTCCCGGTAAGCGCCGGCGGCCTCCTCGAGCCTGCCGGCTTTGCGGAGCGTCCGGGCCAGGCGCTGGAGGATCAGCGGCTGCGACCCGGCAGCGGCCGAATCGAGCAGGTTTCGGTACGCCCGGATGGCTCTCGTATAGTCTTTTCGAGCGATCTCCAGGGACTCGGCTTCGGCCAGGCCGGAGGGCGGTCGACTTGGCGCGGGTTGGGCCGGCGCGAGGCTCCGTGAGAAATACAACAGGGCACCGGGGGGGAATACCTCAAGCCTTTCATCGGATATGGATAGAAACACGCCGCCGCCCGTTTCCGAGAAGGCTTGCCCGACAATCTCGGGAAAGGAGTTGGACTCGAGCGGCCCCTTCAGCGAAGCAGCCGACCGCACTGCATCGTTCCACCTTCGGAACTCCGCATCCAGGTCGCGGCCGATTTCTTCCGCGGTTCTTTCCAGACTCTCGCGCGTTCGCTGCCTGGCGAGTTGGCTTTCCTGGCGCAGCACGCGCAGCGCGAAAACACCGAGGAACGCGCCCGGGAGCAGGATGAAAAGGGCGAAGACTCCGACGAGTCTCTGGCCAGGGCCCCGGAGGAAGCGCGGCAGGGCTGGACGGCGAGGCGAAGAATTCGGCATTCGGTCACCCATTGTCTAGAGTAACACGTTGCCGGGAGAAATTTCACCCCTGCCGGGTCAAGATTCGGTCAAGATTCGGTTAAGACCATCTTATCGCCTGGTGCGATGGGGTGTCAAGGAACGCCTGAATCGGCTACTTTGCGACTTTCGTCGCCGGCAGGAAGTTCTCCATCACCCACAGCTCGCTCTTGGACTCCTCAATGACGAAGAACGCAAAGCGGCGGTTGTCCGGGTGAAGCGTGAAGAACATCATTTTTGGAACCGCGAGGTCCAGCTTCAGCGGCGTCCCGCCCTGCGCCGGAACCCGCCAGAGTGTACCGCTTGCCCGGACGATGATGTAACGGCCGTCCCTCGTCCACCTGGAGTCCGCCGCCGAACCGCGAAATACCTCCCGCGGCTCCCCTCCGTTGAGGGACACGGTCTTGACAGCGCCGTCCACCTGGAACACCACTTCCCGGCCGTCCGGCGAGAGGTCGTAGTTGATTCCCCCTATTAGGACAACTTCCGACTCCTCACCGGTGTCGAGGTTGCGTTTCCTGATGATTGGCCCCGGCCCCCCAATCTCCCCCTTCACGAACACCAGGGTCTTCCCATCCGGGCAGAGCCTGGGGGCAAGGCCTTCATCCGCCAACTTAGTGATCTCGCTTGTTTCAGTGTCAATTCGGAAGGCTCCACTTCCCGTCTCCGTAATCCCGAGAGCGATGACGGAACGGCCGTCTGGCGCCCAGGAGATCTGGTTAACCCAACGAAGACGCGGCGACAGAAAGCGCTCTTCCCCGGTTGCGGCGGACCGGATCGTGAGGATGTTGTGTCCGGGACCCCCGCCCCAACGTGAAATATAGAGCAAGTTCCTGCCGTCGGGTGACCATGTTGGCTGGATCATTGGGCCGGTATACCGCGTCGTGACCGGCGCGGGCGGCACGAGTACCTTACCGGTTTCAAGGTCGAGCGCACCGTTGTAGAGACCACCTGAAGAGGTGTGAGTCTTGTAATAAAAGGAGCCGTCGGGTGCAAAGCCAAGAACATCTGAATCATAGCCGAAGTCCTTTTTCAGCAGTTCTGGTTCTCCTTGCTGCTTCCCCCCGGTGATGGGAACGCTCCAGATGTCCCACGTCCCCGAGCGGTCGCTGAGGAAGACAAGGCTTCTCCCGTCCGGTGTCCATGCAAGCAGTCGATCCTCCGCGGGATGCCCGGCAACAACGACCTCATTCCGGCCATCGGCGGTCATCAGGAAGACGTCGCCATGGGGTGGGCTGCCCTCACGCACGAGACTGAACGCGACAAATCGCCCATCGGGCGAGAAACTGGCCCTTTGAAGCGAGAACCAGCCCGAAGTAATACTCCTCAGGACGCGCACCGAGCCGTCCGCTGTCGAGATCAGTGTTAGTTCAACCGCCTTGTTACGCTCGCGAAGTACGAGGATGGAGCCTGCGTCAGGCGACCAGTCCAAGGGTTGGATGTAAGAGACTTTATCACTGTAAAGTGTGCGAAGGCCCGAACCATCCAGGTTTCTAATCCTCAGTGGAAAGACCCAGTCCTTCGCATCCGAAAGGATTTCGGCCTCGTATGCGATTTGTTTTCCGTCGCGTGAGAACACTTGGTCCTCGAGGTCCCCCTCAGTCTTGCCCCAGGGCCCTCTATTTGTGATTCGTGTCCTCTGTCCGCTGGCAACTTCGAACTGGACCACGGCACCCGTGTCCCAGTCGAGACCTCTGATGTACTTGCCATCTGCGGTCAAGACCCCAGCGACGCCTGAGGCGTCTGTGAGAATCCGGCGTGTGACGAGTCCCCCGGTGGCACCGGGACCGCCCAGCGCCGCCAGCCTCACCCGCGCCTGCGCCACCATCTCCGCCTGATCGCCGTACTCGCGCACCAGGCGCTCGTATACCGTTCGGGCCTCTGCCTGGCCCAGCTTTTCGTGGCACTGGCCCATCCGCAGCAGGGCGGTCGCGACCGTGGCCCGGCCGGCGCCGGGCAGCGCGATGATCTGCTTGTATTGTTCGATGGCTCCCTTCAGGTCTCCATCGACGGTTTCCGTTTTAATGGCCGCCTTGAGGGCCAACTCTGCCTGGTCGCTCTTTTGGCCCGCGGGCAGCCAAGCCGCCAGAAAGACCACGACGAGCGCCGCTCCAATCAGACCGACGTGACGGATTTTCATGGTTTTTTCCCTCCCGCGGTCAGAATACGGCTTCCCTGTCCTCAGCTAATCATGAAATTGTCACGGTTATGTCAGGTCTTAGCCGTCGAATCTGTACCCCACGCCGCGCACGTTGAGCAGATAGCGCGGCTTCGATGGCTTAGGCTCGATCTTCTTGCGCAGGTTGACGATCTGGTTGTCCACCACGCGGTCGGTGACAAAGACCCCCTGACCCCAGGCGAGGTCGAGGAGCTTATCCCGCGTTAATACCCGTCCCCGCTCGCGGATAAAAGCAGCGAGCAGCTTGAACTCCGTCGGTGTGACCTCGAGAAGGCGGCCGCCGCGCCGGACCTCGTATCGCCCGAAATCCACCTCGACATCGCCGAAGCGAAAGACTTCGGGAAGCTCATCCGAGGACCGGCGCAAGAGAGCCTTGATGCGTGCTCGCAGCTCCCGCGGGCTGTACGGCTTGGTGACGTAGTCGTCGGCCCCCATCTCGAGGCCCAGGATTTTTTCCGCTTCCTGCGTCTTGGCCGTGAGCATCAGAATCGGCGTCCGGATACGGGCGCGCCTGAGGTCGCGGCAGACGTCAAATCCGTCCTTATGGGGCAGCATGACGTCCAATAGGATCAGATCGAAAGCCGCCTCAAGGGCGCGGTTGCAGGCGCGTTCGCCGTCGCCCACGATCTCCACGTCATAGCCTTCCTTCTTGAGATCGTCCTCGAGGGCCAGGGCGATGTTGGCTTCGTCTTCCACGACCAGGATACGGGCCATTGTTTTCATCCCTCCGCCGGCAACAAGATTGTGAAGGTGCTTCCTTCCCCGGGACGGCTTTCAACCCGGACTTCGCCGCCATGGGCGCGGACCGTGTGCCGGACCATGGCCAGGCCGACCCCGGTCCCTTTGACACTCGACGCCCGGGCCGCGGAGCCGCGCACGAACTTATTAAAGATTTCCTTTTGTTCTTCTATAGGAATGCCCGCTCCTTGATCGCGAACGCGGAGGGCAACGTACTTTCCTTCGCGAGCCAGATCGACCCAGATCGCCGGCCGGCCGGGCGAGTATTTCACCGCGTTGTCCAAAAGGTTCCACAGGGCCCGGCTGAGAGCCTCGCGGTCGACGCGAAGCGGGGGGAGGCCGTCATCCGCGTGAAGCTCGAAGCGATGGCCGCTGGAGGCGAACTCTTTCCGAAACTCGGCCACGACATCTCCGGCCAGGACGGCGATGTCGGTCGGCTCGAATCGGTATTCGACCGCGCCGGCTTCCATGCGCCCGAAATTCAAGAGGCTCTCGACCAGGCGATGGAGTCGCGCAGTTTCGTGGGCCAAGGCGGCATAGTATTGCCGGCGGCGGTCCTCGTCCGAGACGATGCCCCGGTCGAGCGAATCGGTCAGATGGAGCATCGAGGTCAGAGGCGTCCGAAACTCATGCGAGACCGCCGAGACAAAATCGGACTGCAGCCGGGAGACAGCCAACTCGCGTGACACGGCGCGCATCGTGAAGTACCCGCCCACGAGGACCATGAAGCCCATCATCGCCAAACCCACCAATAGAAGCCGCCGGCGTCCGGCTCCCTGGGCCAGATCGGCGGCGGGATCGGCGCTGGCAACGCGCAGGGTCCAGGGCAATCGCGTGTCGGAAGACGTGCGTAGGGCTTGTTGCGGACTGATCGGAGGGAGTGGTTGAAGCACATTGTGGGAATCGGAATCCAGCAGCGATACGGTGACGCCGAGATTCCGCCAGGTCTGGCCCCATCGGGATTCGAGATATCGCGGACCGGCCGCCACGGCAGCGAGCTTTTCCGGAGAGCCGTCCCAGAGCAGGAGGATCGACTGGCTATGCACCCAAATACTACGGCGGCCGCGCGCGTTTCCTACACCCCTCCTGAGTTCTTGCCATTGCTCCCAGAGGGATTCTATGGCGCCGGCCAAGGCGAGAGCGGCTTGGCGTTCGGCCAGGGTATCGGGCTCGAAAGTCAACCAACGTTGGACTTCTTGCGAATGGTATTGATAGGAAACGCGGTCCAGCCGCCAACGGCCCTGCTGAAGGTCGGCGTCCAAAGATCCGGCCGCGAGCTGCAATTCCGGGAGCTGATTCAACTCCTTCAGAAGCTCGCAGCGGGCCTGTCGGGCCAGGAGCTCGGCAGGGTCTCCGCCCGCGGGAATCGATCCGAGCCGAGCAAGCTCTCCATAGACCGCAAGCGCTTCCCGGACCTGGTTGTTCTTGCGCAGATTTCGCCCCAGACGCAGCAGCGCCCCTGCCCGGATCAGAGGGTCCTTCGAGAGCGCCAGCGCGCGGAACGCGGCAATCGCCCCGACATAATTCAGCCGGCGGAACTCGAGAGTCTCTCCCGCCTCGAAGACGGATGCGGGAGAGTCTTGAACCGGCGGAGAGAAGGGGTAATAGAGCAAACGACCGGCGGGACGGGCTTCGATGCCTTGAGGGCCGAAAACGGCCGACAGGGCGTCCGCACCGGGATCCTCTGGGGTTGAAAGCCGATTCTCGATCTCCGAAAGACCCAAATCAAAGGACGTGACGATCAGGTCGGCCGCGCGCTCGAGCCGTTCCTGGATACGCTGGTTCTCCAACGCCCGGTCCTGCCTCAACAGCCGCCAGCTCAACCAAACCAAGACGGACACGGATACGGCCGAGACCGCTATAAACAGCACCACAACACGGCGCGGCGGCCGCAACTTCGAGTGATGCATCCTCTCTCCCTGGACTGTCGCGGTTCAATTATAGCCGCGCGTGCCTCGATTGTCATTCGGAAAAGGCGCGAGGCGGCCGCCGCGAATCGACGGCCCGCCCCGAGGTCTATTCTTCAATTTAAGGAAGGGTCCCGCGAGCGAAAGCCGATCTCGTAATATATAATATCGGGTATTGAATTTGGGAGAAGTGATGCCCATGACCAAGATCTCCCGCCGGAAGTTCTTTAAGAACAGCGCCAAGATCGCTGGCCTGAACGCTTTTTGGGTTCAAGCGGGTCCTACGTCCGGTCCGAATCTTCAAGTCAACCGCGGCCGTTTTTTCGGGACTCAGACCCATTTCGGCCAGTTCCGGTCAGGCGTCAACGAGCTCCTCGATCTGATCAAGGACGCCCGCCTGGGCTGGATCCGGGATGAAGTGTACTGGTCGCAAGTCGAAAAAGAGAAGGGCGTCTTCCGATTCCCGCAAGCCTATGACGATTATCTGAAGGCTGCCCGGTCAAGAGACATTCAGATTCTATTGATCCTCGACTTCGGCAATTCCCTCTACTCGGGCTCGGAAAAAGACGCGCCGGCGTCTGACATCGAACGCCGGGCGTTCGCCCGATACTGCCGCGAGGTCATCGGCCGGTATCGGCCGCTCGGGATTCGGCATTATGAGATTTGGAACGAGCCGAACGCTTCGACATTCTGGAGGCCGAGGCCGAATCCGGGAGACTACGCCAAGCTCCTCGAGTCGGCCTATCCGGCCTGCAAGGAAGCCGACCCGCAATCGGTCGTCCTCGGCTGTTCGACCTCGGGCACGGACCTGGACTTTATCGGCAAGGTCCTCGCCGCGGGGGGCGGCCGGTTCATGGACGCGATCTCCTTTCATCCCTACGCCCAGCCGCAGCCTCCGGAGAAAAAGCTCCTGACCGATCTGGCGAGACTGAAAAGCCTCGCTCCCGGAAAGCCTCTGTGGATCACCGAGGTTGGCTATCCGACCTATGCGGGCCCTTCCGGCGTGGACGAAGAAACGCAGGCGAATGACCTGGTTCGGACCTTCCTCTTAGCGAGAACCTCGCCGGCCGTCGAGCGCGTCTGCTGGTATGATTTCCAAAACGACGGAGAAGACAGCGCCGAGGGCGAATTCAATTTCGGCCTCGTCAGGATGGACCGGAGCCTCAAGCCGGCCTACCGCGCTTGCCGGACGATGGCTTCGCTCGTGAGAGATCTTCCCCTGGCGGAGTTCCAAATCGCCGGCAACACATATGTCCAAAGATTCGGGGGAGAAAAGGAACGGTTGACGGTTGTCTGGAGGCTGAGCGGTGCGGAGACGACTGAGATCACTTGTCCGAACGGCATGTACAAGGTGATCGAGCGAGACGGGGAGAGCCGCACCGTCGAGGTCAAAGGATCTTTCCTGGAGATCTCCGCTTCGGAAAAACCAAGGTACATCCTCCCCGCCGTCACGGAATTCCCGTAATATACCGGGCATTTCCCTCGTCTTAAGATTTGAGGCTAGGTTTGACTTCGGTCCGCAGCCGGCATTATCCTTTGTCCACGGTGGCGGAATTGTCTCCACTCCCAAAAGGCCGGCACGTCTGCCGGAGACGACCCGTTTCTTCTCTGTCCAAAAAATCCATCGATTTGGGAAATCAATAAAGGAGATTGGCATAATGACTGATTCGAAAGACGGGCAGTTCGAGTTCTTGAGTGACAAAAACAGCTTGCTGGCCTTGGTGGACTATCAACCCTCGATGTTCAGAGGAGTGGCTTCGGGCGACAAGGTGATGATCAGGGAAGCGGCTATCGGGGCGGCTAAAGCCGCCAAGATCTTAGGCATTCCGGTGGTGTTATCATCCATCAATCCTAAATTCAATGGGGAGTTCATTCCTGAAATCGCCGGCTTATTCCCGGATCGAAAGGTGTTCGCCCGCAAGGTTCCCAGCTTTGATGCCTTTGAAGATGACCGGAACTGGAATGCGGTCAAGACCAGCGGGAGAAAGAAGCTCGTCCTTTCCGGCTTATGGACCAGCATGTGTTTTGCTTATTCTGCTCTCCACGCTTTAAAAAAAGGCCTAGCGGTCTATGGGCTCATGGACGCCGCCGGCGATTCCACTCCCGACGCTCATAAATATGGAATCGAAAGGATGCTGCGGGCGGGAGTCATTCCCATCACTCTGGAGGCCCTGGTCTCCGAATGGATGCATGATTGGGGAAATCCCAAATCCGCTGAGCTGGTTAAAGAGGTCTATTCTCGATATGGGGCTATGATCGGACTCCGATAAAACTCTTTGGTCAGTCTCTTCCAGGCCATGGATCGGAGTCGATAAGTCATGTCAGGAGGAATCCGATGAATTGGGATCAAGCCCAAAAGGACTGCATTTGCGAACCTTGTCCTTCGTACGTTGCGTGCGGCGAAAAGCTTGCTTACTGCATGCCGGAGGCCGGCAAAAGCCAATGTATCAAAATCGAAAGCGGATGCTTTTGCCCTGGCTGCCCCGTTCAGTCAGAGATGGATTTCCAGCATGAATATTATTGTATCAGGGGTAACGAAGCCCATTTAGCCGGACAATAACCGCGGATTCATCCGGTGGCTTTTACCAGCCAGCGATGGAGGGGAACCAGCCGAGTGTATCGGTCCAGGCAATAATTGATCAAGCGGGCGGAAAAGAATTCCTCCGGGATGGCCGTTTCGTATCCGGCATAAAGTCCGTTATGAAGCAGAAACCTGGCGTTGGGATGGCTGGCGTCGAATCCGGCCGGCACCCTCTTATAATGTTGCCCCCCGAGCTCCCAGCCTCCAAGCCCGGCCACCATTTCCGCGATCTTTGCCAGCTCTTTCCCGAGCTTCGGGTCGACGACCGCACGGCGAAACCGGGCGATCTGCTTGTCCGAAAACATCCACGTCCCGGCACCGAGCCAGAGGTCCGGAGGCTCGAGGTGGAAATAGAACCCCGGTCCTTCCTTCTTCGAACCGCCCCCCTCCCAGAACAGGATCCCCAGGTTGATCTTGTAGGGAGTCGGGTCCATGCTGAAGCGCGTGTCGCGGTTCAGGCGGAAGATGGATTTGTTGATCTGGGGGATGGCGTGGATGCCGGGGACAACCGCCTTCAGCCGTTCGCCCATGGCTACGACGAAGGCCTTGGCCGGTTCCAAAACGTGCGCCTCATAGATCGGGCGATTCCGTTCGAACCATTCCCGCGAGTTGTTCCTTTTCAGACCTTTGAAGAAGACGACCGTCTCCTTTGAAAACCCGTCGAATTTGGGCGGTGTTGTTTCCGTCATGTTCATCTCCTCGGCTTCACGAGCGGATCCCATTATGGCCAATTTCCGCTTCCCCCGCAATAATGTCTTCTGAGGGGTAACAGCGGGACGAGGCACACATTCCCCAATTGCGGCAGCCAATATTTGCTTTGCGAAATAGGGGAATGGGTGCCTCGTCCCCCTGATTCCCCGAATATCTCTTTTCTTGATGCCCGGAAAGTCCTACAATACTCATTTTTACGGTGGCCCCCGGGCGGCCGAACGGATTCGAATCTCCCGCGAATTTCGCGAAAAGGCAGGTCGGCAGCGTGAGCACGGTCGTACTTTTATCGATCTCCAATATCTTCATGACATTCGCCTGGTACGGGCATCTCAAGTTCAAGAGCTCGGCCCTCTGGAAGGTCATCCTGGTGAGCTGGGGAATCGCTTTTCTCGAATACTGCTTCCAGGTGCCGGCCAACCGCATCGGGTCTGCCAGGTTCAGCACCGCACAGCTGAAGACGATCCAGGAGGTCATCACCCTCGTCGTCTTTTCGGGCTTTTCGGTCCTCTATCTCAAAGAGGATTTCAGGTGGAATTACCTGGTCGGATTCGCTTTCATCCTCGCCGCGGTGTTCTTCATTTTCAAGAAGTGGTGAGCCCCGCGGGTTAACCGGCCGATATCGTTCCCGCATCAAAGAAAAGCTTGACAAGGTTCATAAGCCATGTTATATCGATATACGATATAGCGGTAAACGATACAACGAAAATCGATATAATGAAAGAAAATGAGGAGAACGCGATGGCCGATGACACGTCTGAAATGGACGGTAAATTAAGGAAAATTCTTCCCTTAACCGAGACCACGTTCTATATCCTCATCTCGCTCCTTCGGCCCCGGCACGGTTACGGGATCATGCAGAATGTGGCCGGGATAAGTGGTGACGAAGTGAAGCTCGGGCCGGGTACCCTTTACGGAGCCCTGAACACGCTCCTCAAACAGGAGTTGATCGCGCGCCGCGGGGAGTTGGAAGGGGAGGAGGGAGGCGAGCGGCGCAAGATCTATGGCCTGACCGGCCTGGGCCGCCGCGCGGTGGCCGTCGAATGCCGCCGGCTCGAAATCCTGGCGGGACATGCCCGCGCGGCGATGAAAGGATCCGAAATCGAGACAAGCGAAGGAGAAGGACAATGACCTCGAGATCGAAAACGACCGAAAACGGGCCCGAGACCAAGCGTGTTCACCACCTCTTTGGGGCCTGGAACGACCGCAAGGAAGAGGACTGGCTGCGGCGGATGGCCCTCCAAGGCTGGCATCTGAAGAAGCTTGGCGTCTTTTCGTACCTGTTCGAGAAAGGGGCGCCGGCCGATATCGTCTACCGGCTGGATTTCCAAACGGCGGGGAAGTTCGATAAGGCGGAATATCTCGGCCTCTTTCGAGACGCCGGATGGGAGCATGTCGGCCGGAACGGCGCCCTCTATTATTTCCGGACGCGCGCGGGCTCCGGCGGAGACCCCGAGATCTTCACCGACGCCTCTTCCCGGATCGCCAAGTACCAGCGCATGCTGTTCCTGTTCCTGATCTTCTTCGTCGTCCTCTTCAACGGCGCGACGAACACGCTCTCGCGGCATCAGAGTGGCGCGTTCTGGGCCGCGGTCCGGGTCCTCCAGGGGTCTGTCACCCTGCTCCTGGTCTACGGGCTCGTCCGCCTCCTCATGAAGATTAACAAGCTGAAGAAGGGAAAATGATCGGACTTTCATCGTTGGACTGGGATGCTCCGGGTCTTCGAACGATCGCAATCAGCGATAGATCTCGCGGCGGTGCCCGACGCGGATGACAAGGATGATCAGATCGCGGTCGGAAAACGTGTAGATAACCCCGTATTCACCCACCCGAAAGCTCCAGAGGACGCCGTATTTACCTCTGAGGGGCTTGCCTGAGCGAGGATCGGTGAGAAGCTTCTCGCGAATCACCTGAAGGATACGATGGGCGGTTTCCCGCCCGAGCCGTCCCAGGTCCTTTTTGACGCTCTTTTTGAAGAAAAGCCGATAGGCCACCATCAAACGTCCCAGCCGAGCTCGTCGAGGAATTCCCTTTCGCTCAGGATCGAATCCTGGGCGTCCTTAAGCCGTTCCATGGCGATCTGGTAGTCCGCCCATATCTCGAGGTAAATCTCGAGCGCGTCCCTAACGACGTCGCCTCGTTTGCGGTTCCGCTCGGCGGCGATCTCCTCGATCGAGGAGATCATGTCGAGCGGAAGCCTTGCCGATATGGTTCTTGTCATCTTTTTGCCCATGGCCGCGCCCTCGAATGTTTACAATGTTTACATCGTAAACAATGTCAAATTCGCAGGACACGGTCAAGCGGTCCTGCTGTGAATAGACGCCGAATTGGGAGGCAATTCTCGAAATAATAGATGAGATATCCGTGCATGAGGCGGGCATGTCGGTCCGTATGTCAGGTTCTGTGATAAAATCCTAAATGATAAACCCTGCTTGAAGCGCACGGAAATGAAGATCGGGGATCGTTTCAAGACCGCGATGAGATGCGTTCTTTTAGCTCTGGGATTGCAGTGTTTTGCCATTACATCTTTGCTGACCGCCCAAGCCGAGAATCCCGCGAAGCCGAAATATGGGACGATCGTCCTTGAAGTCGAACGGATCCTCAAAATAAATCCCTATGATTTCCCGGATTTCGGGATGAGGAGCTATTCTTTCCTCAGGAACGACGATGGGAGCGTGATCTTCTTTGATGCCAATCAAACCGCCATCCACCGGTTTGGCAGCCGCGGCGAGAACCTGGGGCCGCTTTCACGAACCGGGCAGGGCCCCGGAGAGTTTAGACAGGTAGTGAAGCCCTTACTTTTGGACGGAAGAATCTTTATTGCCTCAGGAAGAAGACTGATCGAATTCGATCCCTCCGGAAAAATGATTTCGGAACGTCCTGCTGATCCAAGGCCTGAGTTCATGATCGATGATGCCCGTTACCTCGCCGTGAGAAGGGAAAGGGGTACTTTCGGCGGCAACGCTCCGCTGTGTTTATCGATCATCACCTTGGCCCGAGCGAATGTCTCATCCGGGAATCCTCTCGATGTCTTTGGTCCGATCGTGCCCGGTGTTCTCCGTAAGAACGGGCTTGGATTCATCGATAGTTGGGGAACCCCCAATCTCTGCTACGGATATGATCCGGTCCGGCGTCTAATTTACGCGGCGATGAACCGGGAATATCGGATCTCGGTGTTCGATCTTTCTGGGAAGCTCGTCCGGATCATCGGGAAAAGACACATTCCTGTAAAGACGAACATCGAAGACGTGGAGGCGGCTTATTTTGCGTCCAATGCCGTTCAACCCGGCTCCGCCAAGGAAATCGCTGAGATCTATCCCAAGACCTATGCCGCAGTCAAAAAGATCGAGATTCTTAAGAACGGTTATGTTCTCGTCTTTCGGATCTCAGGAATGAGGAAGCTCGAGGTTGATGTCTTCGATCCGGAAGACGTTTATGTCTACGTCCTTCAACCGCCGCGCGGCATGTCGCTCGAATACGCGTCTTTTCATGACCGCGGTTTCGCCGCCACGGAGATCGAGGGGGATTATCGCGTTTATGCCGATTATAGGGTGATCAACCTCCCGAAGATCTTCAAATGAATAGGGGATGGTGACTGCCGGCCGTAAAGCTGTTCTGATGTGCCTGAGACTTGGGCTGACCGATATGAACCGCACTTCAAAAAAGTCTTGACTTTTATGAAGTGCGGTTCATAATGGTCATATGCGCCGATACCTGGAAGACCCCATCAAGAGAGACCTGGAAAAGAAGATCGTCCTTCTATCCGGACCGAGACAGGTCGGGAAGACTACGCTTTCCAGGCAGCTTATGAATCCATTTGTCTACCTGAACTATGACTCGGCGCGGGACCGCGCCCTGATCAAGTCCGAAGAATGGGACACATCGGCCTCGCTCGTCGTTTTCGACGAGCTGCACAAAATGAAGAACTGGAAATCATGGATCAAGGGATTGTACGACAGCCGGGGCGTTCCTCCCCGTCTTCTCGTCACGGGATCGGCGCGGCTTGACCTCCTTCGGAAAGGAGGGGATTCCATGGCCGGAAGATATTTCCATTTCCGACTCCATCCGCTGACCGTTCGGGAGGTGAGAGAGTTGTCGGGTGAAAGCCCGAAGGCCGCGCTCGATCGCATACTGGCCGTGGGCGGATTTCCGGAGCCCTATCTCTCGAACGATCCCGAAATGGCCCAGCGCTGGCGGCGAACGCATACCGATACGATCGTCAGGGAAGACGTATTGGACCTGGGCAGCGTCCGCGACATCAAGTCGATCGGAATCCTCGTTGATCTTTTGAAAGGGCGGGTCGGTTCGCGGACCTCATACTCGTCCCTCGCCGAGGATCTCCAGGTATCCGTTCACACCGTCAAGCACTGGCTGGACGTGCTCGAGAGCCTTTGCCTCGTTTTTTCCGTCCGGCCGTTCCACCGAAATATCGCTCGCAGCCTGCTCCGGGATCCGAAATATTACTTTTATGATACGGGGGCCGTCGAAGGCGATCAGGGCGCCCGGCTCGAGAACGCCGTCGCCGGCGCTCTTCTTCGCGAGCTTCACCTGCTCGAGGACACGACCGGCCGCCGGGCGTCGCTCCATTACCTGCGCGACAAGGAAAAGCGCGAGGTCGATTTCCTTTGCGCGATCGACGGCCGGCCCGTCTTGATCGCCGAGGTCAAGGCCGGCGACGACAGCTTCGCCAAGCCGCTTTTCAGGTTCCGAGAATCACTCGGCGGCGTCCGCGCGGTTCAGGTCGTGATGGGATTGGCGCGAAAGAAAAGCCGCGATGGAATCGAAATGATCGCCGCCCACGAATTCCTGTCAGATCCGGGTTTGGTCGCCTAACAGAAATCGGGGGACGTGACACTCGTTCCCCTATTGTTATTGACAATTATCGGCAAACGAATTCTCTCGCGCGAATTTTGTCATACGAAATCGGGGAACGAGTGCCACGTCCCCCTATTTCAATCCGCCAGGTCGCCGACGTGTTCACCTTTGGCCGCGGTGACGCCGCCCGTCGGCGCGGGCTTGTGGATCGCCGGCGGCTCAACGAACTTCGCCACGATCTCCCGCGTCCCGGCGACGGCGAGCTGTCCGAAAAGAAAAGCGAACGTCTTTTCCAGTTCGGCACTGATGGCGGCCCGCCCCTCCGCGGGTAACGCCCAAAACTTCTCCTTGAACGGGCCGATCGATTTCTTGCGCGTCTTATAGAGGAACTGGGCTTCGGTATCCTTAGGCTTGCGCTCCTCGGCTGCATGGACCTTGAGCCACTCGATCGTTTCCTGCCGGAGCGCTTCCGGGACGGCCGGATGATCCATAACCAGGTTCTGGAACGCCGTGGCCAGGTGGACTTCGCATGTCCCGGCTTCGACGAACTTGTGGAAAGCTTGTTCAGGGAGCGTGCTCGCGCCGTGCTGGACGGCCCCGCCCATTCCGTAATCGCCACGGGCCTTTTCTCCGAGCGCCTTGAGGACCTCGAAGTCGATGGCAACCTGGGCCAGCGTGCCGTCGGGCAGCACGACGCCGCCGTGGCTCGTCCCGGTCTGGATGCTGATCTTGCTGATCCCAGTCAGCGGTCCCTTGACGGCGTTGTACCCCGACATGAATGCGTCGAGGTCCTCGGGCGAGCTATTCTTTTGGCCCACCTCGCCGATCTCCCCCCCGATCGAAATGGTCACCCCGCCCGGCTCGTGGGACCGGATGAACTTCGTGAAATCGGCGCAGACCTCGGAATTGAGCTTCTGTTGCTCGGCGAGCGTCGGCTTGGACAGGTCAACCAGGGTCGAGGAATCGATGTCGATGTTGTAAAAGCCCGCCGCGACGGCCTCGACGATGAGGTCGCGGATGGCCTGGATCTCCTTGGCCGGATCGGCGGCGAATTTCTTGCCCGAGGTCTGAAAATGATCCCCTTGGATGAAAAGAGGTCCGCGGAAGCCTTCTTTGATGGCCGCGGCCAGGACGGCCGCGGCGTATTCGGAGGGCCGCTGATCGGCATATCCGATCTCGCTTCGGGCGATCTCGAAGATCAGGGCGCCGGCATCGATCGGCCGCGCGGCCCTGAACACCGCCCGGGCCGAATCGTAGGCGATCATCCGGAGGTTGATCGCCGGCACCGTGAAGACTTTGGAGACCTCGCCCCGGCCCCTGGCCATGTAAAACGGGTGGATGGAGGCCGGCCGGATGCCCAGGGCTTGGGCCGCTTCCCAGATGATCCATCGCGCCGCGGCCAGCGTTTCCGGGTCGCCGAAGACCGCGTCGCGGACGAGGTCGTCCATGCGGCCGGCTAGCACCGACGCGCTTTTCACGGTCAGGCCTTCGGACGAGCGTTCGACGACGCCGGCCAAGGTAGAAAGCAGATGATCGAGCTTCGTTTCCGCCATGATCTTCCGCTCTCGCCTTACTTCTTTTTCCGGCCGAGGATCCCGCCGCCCAGGAAGAGTCCGGCGCCGAGGACGAAACCGAAGTTGTACCAGCCGCCGTTGTTGTGGACTTCATAGAGTCGGACGGTCTTGCTGAAGAGCGAGATGACAAAGGTGATCGGGGAGATAAGCCCGTGCCAGACCCCCAGCCAGAAGCCGGCGATCTTGCCGTCGGCTTTGGCCGTTTTTTCGGCCGGATTGGGCCCGGGGGCGCAGGCGGAAAGCGCCATCAGCAGGACAATGAGTCCGACGAGAGCGATCGAGGTCGCTGTTTTCATGATTCCCTCCTATTTTTTCGACTCGATGAAACGGTCCCAGAGGTCCTGGCGGATGAAGGCCGTGAGCAGGACGTCGGGCCGGAGTCCATAATATTCCGAAAAATACCCTTCCTTCAAGAGGGGTTCGAGCCGGGACGCCTGGTCGCCGGAAGCGATGAGGACGGCGGCGCCGTCCGCGCCGCCCGACCGGTCCGTGTCCGTCCAATACCCGACGCGATCGAAGCGGCGCAGCGACCAGGGAAGCGGCCACATCTCGTACGGATCGCAAACCACCTTGATCAGGAGACGCCGGCCCTCGGGCGCGATCCGGGCGAGATCCTCGATCCTCCGAACGAGCCTCGGATAGTCCGTCCCCGTCTGGGCGTAGGCATAGGGATTGCGCGGGTCCGCGGGATAGCGGAAGCTCGCTGCCCAGGACTGCGCGCCGAGATGGATCGTTCCGCCGAGGAGAAGGACGGCCGCGGCGATTTTCCAGGGAGTCTTGCGGATGGACCGCAGAAGCCAGGCCGTCCCGAATCCGGCCAGGACGACGAATCCGAAGTGGAAGGGGAGGAGGTTCCAGGGCGTTTTATAGCGGATCGCGGAAAAAATGACGGCGGTCAGCACGGTGAAGACGCCGAGGTACAGCCCGAAGGCGTTTTTCGTCCGGATGATCCCGATGATGCCGAGAAAGGCCAGGGCGAGGATGAGAGATTCGCTCCAGACGAGGCCGCCCGAGGACGAATCGGCCAGGATGCCGAGATAATATCCCACCGGATGGCCGTGGAAGCCGGGCGAACCGCTCTTCGTGACATAGTCCCCGAGCGCGAGGACGGAGTCGAGGACGCCGCGCGGATGGCTCAGAAAGGACGAATAGAATAGGGCGGCCGTAAGGACGGCCGCAGCGAGGCCGGCGGCGGCCGGGCCGAACACCGGGCGGCGAGCTTTCGGCACGTTCTCCCGTCCGGCTTTGTCACCTACGGATTTTTCTGCTAGGCCGGCGAGGGCGAACGCTGCTCCGGCCGACGCGAAAAGAATGAGGGAGGTTTCCTTGGTGGCGAACATCAATCCCGCGGCCGTTCCGGCCGCGATGGCCCATCCGATCGACCGGTTCCTCCGGAATTTCCAGAGGGCCCCGAGGAAAACGGCGCTGAAGAAGACCAGGATCGTCTCCTGGATATAGAATCGGCTGTAATAGACGAACGCCGGCGAAATGGCGGTCAGGACGGAGGCGGCCAGGACGCCGCCGACGCTCAGCTCCGCCAGGAACAGCCCGAGCAGAAGCACGAGTCCCGCGCCGAAGAGGGCCGGGACGAGCCGGAGCGAGGCCTCGTCGAGCTCGGCCAGGCTGTTCCGGCCGAGCATCCGGACCACCGGAAGCGAGAGATAGTACAGGGTCGGGCCGTGGTGGTCGGCCGGGTCGTAGCGGTATTCGCCCCGCTCGAGGAGGAGCCCGAGCTTCAGGGCCTGGTTGGCTTCGTCATGATGCATCGGCCGGAGGCCGAGGCCGGCGACCCGAAAGACCAGGGCCCCGGCAAAGACGAGGACGAGAAGCCCTCCGGCCGCGGTTCGGCTCATTTGGACGGCGAGCCGTACACCTCGACTTCGACGTAGTGGTTCATGTCATTCGACGTGTTGCCGTTGCTATACAACCGGACGTAGCGCCCCTTGGCTCCGCGGGGGTCGATCAGCCGCCCTTCGTTCGTTTCGATGTATTCCTTGTCCCGGCCGATGCCGAGGCCGGACGTGTTGTCGTGGTCGTTGTTGAAGATCGTCGTCACGCCGGAGACGAAATCCTTGTCGTTCGAGACCTGGACGATGACGTCGCGATAGACGCGGGCCTGGCTGTGATAGTGCCAGACGAGGACCGCGGCCAACGCGCCCTCCGCGCCCAAATCGATCTGGATCCACTGCGTGCCGGGGCCGAGCTCGACGAAGTAGCCGTCCTCGCCGGATTTTTCCCCGTCCGTGACGAAGGAGAGCTCGCCGATGACGGGCTGCGAATCGCTCGAGGAGACCGGCTTCTTGAGAGAGAGGAGCTTCGTCCCTTTGGGGACATAAAAGGGGCCGCGGGGCTTTCCGGTGACGGTCTCGAGGTTGGGGGTCTTGATGTTGCGCGGCGTCCCGATGAACATCGGCTTGGGGAGCTGGAGCTTGAGCTCCTCTTTGGCCGGATCCTGGGCCTGGGTCCGGGCGAGGAGAGCGGCGGCGCCGAGCCCGAAGGAACAAATGAGAGCGAAGATGGCCACAATGATCGTTCTCTTGGGCATGACGGGAACTCCTTCGCGGCTAATATAGCATAAAATTGTGCGTCCCTTTGCGCATCAATTCGCTAAGGATTTTGCGAGAAGCACAACTCATCGCTCATCAGTAGCCGACGACGGCGCCGTCGCGCCTCGGATCCGCTCCGCCGAGGCGCCGCCCCGTGCCCGGATCGACGATGATCCCCTGGGCGCCGCCGAAGAAGAGATCGTACTCTTCCCGCTGCACGATCTTGTATCCCATCGCCGCCAGGGCGGCGAGCGTCTCGTTGGGGAAGCGCGGCTCGATCGAGAGCTCCCGGTCGGCCGGGTAGAAGCGCGGGAATTCGATGGCCCGTTGGATCCCCATCCCGTAGTCGATCAGGTTGGAGAGGAGCAGGGCCATGGTCGTCAGGATGCGGGCCGCCCCGGGCGTCCCGAGCGTGGCAAAGGCCCGGCCGTCCTTGACCACGATGGTCGGCGAGATCGTTGTCCGCATCCGCTTCCGCGGGGCCAAGGCGTTCACCCCGCTTGCGGAAAAGTTCCGCATCTCATTGTTGGGAAGGATGCCGGTGTCGCCGATGAGGACCTTGGCCCCGAAGAAGTCGGAGATGGTCTGGGTCAGGGCGACCATGTTCCCGTACTCGTCCACGACGGAGAGCGACGTGGTGCTCGGATGCTCGGATTTTGACGGTTCGCCGGCGGCGATCTTGTCGCTGATCTTGGCCGGATCGATCCCGGCCGCTCGGGTCTTGGCGTACGGTTTGGCCAGCAGGCCCGAAACCGGAACGCGGACGAAGTCCGGGTCGCCGACGAAGGACCGCCAATCCGCCGCGCCCAGCTTCATCGCTTCGGCCATGATATGGACCCGTCGCGTCGAATCCGGGGGAAGCTTGGCCAGGTCGAAATTCTCGAGGATGTGCATGATCTCGACCACGGCCAGGCCCCCGACCGGGGGCGGGGCGGAGATGAGATCGTAGCCCCGATAGCTGCCCCGGACCGGCTCGCGCTCGATCGCCTTGTAGGCTGCGAGATCGGCTTTGGTGATGAATCCGCCGCCCGCGGCGAACGCAGCGGCGATCTTGTCCGCCAGCGCGCCGCGGTAGAATTCGTCCGCTCCGCCGGAGGCGATCCGGCGCAGGGTCCCGGCCAGACCCAGGTTCCGGAGGATCCCTCCGGCCTCGAGGGGGAGGCCCTCGGGGCAGATTAATCGCCAGGCGTTTCCCTTTTCTGCCGAGGAGCGTCACCTCCAGTTGACAGTTTCGGGCCGGAATCTGGCCTTTCGGGCCGCCCGCGACACGTCGTTCCAGGGAGAGGCGGCCGGATCCATGACCTTGGCCCGGTTCTTGAGGCTTTCCTCCCGCCATGGCGGGAGTCTATCGTGTGCGGCATCCGGAGCGGACCGTCCTCTACCGGGTGCTATTCCATCATTTCGACAGGTTCCTGGCCGAGTATGAGAGACGGTTCGAGCGGGAGTATGGGTATTTCCGGCCGATCGTCAAGGAGGTGGTCGAGCGGTATCTTGATTGCGGCAACCCGAAATGCGGGTTCGCCCTGATTCGGAAGCCTCATCGAGGACTGCGAAGCGCTGCCCTGATTCGCAAGGCTCTTGTAGGACAGACGAAGCGTCGCCCGCATCAGGTGTCCTGACTGCGCCGAAGAGCGGCTCGTGATGTTCTCCTGCCGCACGAGGGGATTCTGCCCATCGTGTCATGCCAAGCGCGTTGAGGAGTGGGGGGAGTGGACCCGGGAGACGCTCCTTCTGGACGTCCCACACCGCCAGATCGTCTTCACCATCCCCAAGCGTCTGCGGGTATTCTTCAAATTCGACCGCCGTCTGCTCGGCGATCTCTGCCGCGCGGCCCTGCGGGCCTTGACCCGGTATTTCGAGTTCGCGGCCGGGAGCGCGCTCACGCCCGGTGTCATTGCCGCCATCCAGACCTTCGGAGACCGGATCAATCTCCACGTGCACCTCCATTTTCTGGTGACCGAGGGCGGGGTGGACGAGAACGGCGTCTTTCATAAGATCCCCCGGATCGACGACTCGCGGCTGGCGGAGATCTTCGGCCGGGAGGTCCTCCGGCTCCTGGTCGGCC
>Ga0315277_10000395_pt1 | contig 70222 bp, 97 predicted proteins | sample YL17G05_15_MG_FD_203695 | JGI IMG/M metagenome (GOLD analysis project Ga0315277, IMG submission 203695) | Sediment microbial communities from Yellowstone Lake, YNP, Wyoming, USA - YL17G05_15 | ecosystem: Environmental > Aquatic > Freshwater > Lake > Sediment | place: USA: Wyoming | collected...
TTGCAGATGCAAAACAATTGCTAAAAAATAACAGCGAAGCAATTGCAAAAATTGAAAAAGAAAGACTTGCAAGGATTAAAAAACATAATGCAAAAGTCATCAAAGAGGAAGCGAGGCTTTTACAATTTTGGTTAACTGATAGCGAAGATGAAAGAGGGATAAAAGTTGATAGCTACAAATTGAGAAATTTGCCGCAAATTTATTTGAGAGCAATACCTAAAAATGAAGCAATACAGGTCGAAACGTCTCAAGGTGCTAGAGTATCACTTAAAAAAGCTAAAGCGCTGTATAAAGCGATAAAACAAGGCAAAAATGTATTAGGTTTTGATATAGATGGTTTTAAAGTTGTTGAAAATACTGAATTGCACCTAAAAGTAGGTTGTCATATTTTATTGAAAACAGAAATCGAAAGATTCGCTAAAACTCAAGGATGGTAGCTAATAACGACTAGGCATTTTTAAAATAATTTCAACCTGTGCAGAATGGTTGCATAGGTTGGAATTTACTTTACAAAAAATAAATTCATCTAAATTTTAAAGCTATGGCAAATACAGATTCAGTTCAACCGAAAGTAATAAGCATTCAAATCGAAGTGGTGATGAGAGGGCTAACATACACTAGCGACAAAACATTTAGTTTTGAACAAGAGAGCGAAGCCTTAAATGAGGCACACAATCTACAGGGAATTTTTGAGGAAGCATGGCTTCATTCGTTTGAAATTTACATTCTGTATTGTTTTGAGCACGGTGAAAAAACTGGCTATAAATTAAATTTATTTCGTTCTGATGAGGAGAGATAAGGTTTAAACGACTAGGCAATTCAATTAAAAAGTTAAACACTACAAACTAAAATAGGAGGAAACAAAAAATGAAATCATTAAAAAGCGAAGGTTGGTTGATTGCATTAAACACACTTACCAACAAATTAGAAATACAAAAAAATGACGATTCTAATAAGTTTAAAAACGATTCTGAAGCACTTGAATTCGTTCGCAATAAATCAGCAAAAGGGAGCCGAATTCATAAACAAGCCCTGTTAAAAGTTGGTGCAATCTTTCAAGTTAATATTGGTTTTAATTCTCATGTTCAGGTTGCAAAAATTGCCATCAATATTTTAGAAGGCAAAGGAAACGAAAAAGGTAAAAAAATTGCACGCGAAGAAATCATTCGTTTAGCTGAAATAGTTCAGCATTACTACGAAATACAAAAGGCAAAAGAAAAAAAGAAAGAGGACAAATTGAATGCTATTGCTTTAAAACAATTGGAAGAATACATAGGTTAACTGATGAGCACTAATTGTGCGAAACGACTGGGCGAAAGTTCAGTTGTATTAACCAATAAACACTACAGAAATTATGGAAACTACAAACGAATATCCCGAATTAACCGAGGGTCAAGCAAAAGCAATAGCTTTAAAACAATTTAACGATGAAGAATTTTTCTTTGTCGATGGCAATGATGATGGAGAAATCACCATCTTCGAAGGCAACGAAGAAGAAGCTAGAGAGGGCTTCAGAGCAGATATTGAAGGCACTGAAGAAGTAGAAATTGAAAGCAATTTTTTAATCTATTGCCAAAATAATTTAACTGAAATCGATGAAATCGATGGTGATGATGAAACTGATGGCTACATGGTTTTAACTGATGATGAGGCAAACGAAAAATGGGAAGCATCTCTTGATAGCTATTTAGAAGAATGTATTTATCCTGAACTTCCTGAAGTAGCTAAAAGATATTTTGATGATGAAGCGTGGAAGCGCGATGCTCGTCACGATGGCAGAGGGCACTCTATTAATAGCTACGATGGTGGAGAAGATGAAGAAACGGTAAATGGTGTAACGTATTACATCTACAGAGTAAGTTAAAAAAACGACTGGGCAATTCAATTAAAAATCAATCAATTTAAAAAACACTACAAATGAAAATAAAAATCGCACTCAAGGATTTGCTTGTATTAAAGCAAAACAGAGAAAAAAAAGAGCCTACATTTTTTGGAGGCAAAGCATACGAGCAATTAACCAACACGCAAAAAACAATTGTGTTCCTACAAAAATGTAGTGAAAAAGAGGGCTTTTTCGTAGAGGAGACAACTCAATTTGAGTTTTGGACTCAAGAGTACTTTCAAAAAATTGGATTGATTGTAGAACGCGGATTGGATTATTTTATAACTAATTCAGGTCGGGACCTATTAGAAATCCTTGAGAGAAAATTGAGTGGTGATATTGGCACAAGATATTAACGACTGAGCGTTTTATAAAAAAACTTAAATAGTATAAACTTAAATTTATTGATATGCCAAAACAGGTAGAATTTAATGCAGAAAATTTTAAAGCATTCCGCAAAAGATACAACGAAGCCATTCGAGATTCTGAAAACTCTTTTATGTTCGAAGGCAACGAATATCTTACTAGCTATGCGAAGTATGTAATTGAATATTTAGAACCAAAATTTAAAACAGGAGGTAAAAAATGAAATCGAGCGAACTAAAAAAGCTATTGAATGAAACATTAGCGCAAAATAAATCTGATTATAACGACTTCTCATTAATCAGAGAAGCATTAAAATCAATAGATGGCCAGTCATTTACGACTAAGCGTTTAGAGAAGGCTTTAAATCCTATTGGATTCAATTTTAGAATTCATTGTGGAATGTATTATGTATCTCGTGAAAAGGATGACAAGCGATACAATGACCATTTAGTTGGGTATCAAACTAATCCTGTAATCAATGCAGAAAAGGTTGCAGACTTTGATTCATGGGCTAATGCAGGTGCATTGAGCAGAGTTAATCAGTGTGAATACTGGTTAGAAGAGAACAACTTTAAAGAGCTATTAGCTGTGTATACTAAGCTAGAGAAGGCTTACAAGTCTGTAAAGGATGCATTGAATGAAATCGAGGGTAATAAAATGGGTTCTTTCCATGTGCCTGTGCATTACGATTTACTAAGGATTGCAGGTATTGAACCATCTGTTGCATCTGAGATTCGTAGAGGAAAATAATTGGTTGATAGATTGGTGCGGTTGAAAGCCCCGTGAAAAGTAGTGTTTTTGCGGGGCTTACTTTAAAATTTTCACACTAAAAAAAATAGAAATCATGGAACGAGATGTTTATTCTATTGAGGCGGAAATCCGCACAGCAGACCACCAACTGATAAAAACACAAAACAATATAGCTGTTACTGGAATCGACCTAGAATCAGTTAGTTTGATGCGTGACAACATGGAGCGTTACCTACAGATACAGCACACCAAATTACAGGCTTTAATGCCTACGCATCGAATCAATTTAACAGCTAGTGTTCACAATTCAATTAGTGGCACCTTCATGGTTATGTTTTCATACTATGGCGATGAGAAACGATTTGTTAAGCATTAACGACTGGGCAATTTTGCCGAAAGGATAAATACTAAAAAGTGGAAATGAAAACAAGAAAACAGTGGTTTCTAAAAATGCCGAAAGACATTCGAAACAAAGCAATTGCGAACACATTGCAAGATGAATTAGATATAACTGAAGTAAGTTTTAAAAATGCATTAGAGCGTTCTTTTGTTTTCAGTGAATCACCTGAAGGCAGTGCATTTTGGAATGGTATTGTAAATCGATATAATAAGTAATAACTAAAACCAAATAACTATGGAGACAAATGTTTTTAATCCCGCAGAACACTTGAAGCAGTTCAAGGCTAAGATGAACAAAGACTCAGTGATTGAGTGGTTCGAATCAAAAGAAGGTGCAATCGCATTCTTCCAACTGCAAGTAAATAATTACAAAGCAGAACACAAAGAATTGACCAAGCGAATCGGCAAAGGTCAAGGCGTTATTGATACTGCTGTGTATAAAATGACCATCAACAACAAACGAATGGCAGATGTTGTTGCTCGTTTTCAAGATGAGATGTTGATTGTTTTGGAGGCACAGATTAAATTGAATGAAGATAAGATTGAGCATCTAAAAACTTTAAAATAATGAAACAGCCAACCCCACACCAGCGCTACAAAATATATGTGATGGCGCTCTCAGGTCTGAAAAACCAACCCGATGCATTTTTGTGCAATCTAATATCCTATGGATATGACCGCATGATGTATGGCGTAAAGACCGATTTTGAATCAAAGGATATAATCTTGCTCTTTCCTGAGTTCATCGCTCAGAGGCCCGAAAAACCCTATTCTCAGGATGTGTGGTTCAACCGCAAGGAACTGGGCGATAGCAAGGTGTTCGATTTGCGAGTAGCTGTGCTCAAGCAGTGCATTGAAACGATTGGGCAGTTTGAGAAAAAAGAAAGCGACAATGAATAGGACTTAATCCTTACAGATGTAAGGTTTGTCGAATAAATAAAAATAAATCGATTCTGAATATTAATATTGCAAACTCAAAAAAATGGTACACCAAGGAAAAGAACTACAAAAGCTTATCAATAATGATAAGCGTGAAACGGAAGCAATCGCCAAAAAGATGGGATACACCCGTATGAATCTTAACAGATTAACAAAGAAATCAAAACTGAGTGCTAATCAATTAGCTAAGATTGGAAAGGTTTATGACATCGCTATAATCACAGGTACAGCACCCGTGAAAGCGTCTGCTAAATCAACTGATTTTGGTAGCAATGTGATTAAGAAGCTAGAGGGTGAAATCGATGATTTAAAGCACACAAATGAGGACATTAAAGTCGATTTGCGTGAGCTAAATAAGAAGTTCAATGCTTTGGTGATGGGCTTGGCTACTGGCAAGAAAGCAAAGGTTTAGCGACTGGGCGATTTTATTAAAAAGTTATGTTCAATTAAATATTTTAAAAGTTTTTTGCCCACGCCCTCTTTCAATTTTTTCAAAATTGTGAAAAGGTTAGTTAAACCATCTAATTACTGTTTCTCCTTTAAATCCTTTCTCCCAAACATACCAAGCGTAACAGTTCGCAGATGGAGTATTGTATTTCACAAAGTCAGCATTTTTAGCCAACAATAATCTGCTACTGCTTACATAAACATATTTTGGTGGGTTAGCAAGTAAAAATGGTTTCCTTCTTTGTCCTTCCAAAAACTGAATACGCATTAACATTACAACTTTTCTTCCGTCATCTACACAGTCAAGTGCGTGTTGGCAAAATTTCATTGCATCTCCGTATGGTGGATTTGTAAGTATATCGCCTTGCCAAAATTCAGATAGCCAATAAAAGTTTACACCCGTTTCTCCATATCCTCTATCAATTAAATCACTCGCTTTCCCAAGTAATCCTTTTGCTTCTAAAACTTTTGCCAAATGCCCTTCTCCACAGGCACACTCCCAAACATTTTCTAATTCAATTCCTGTCTGTTCTAAAAACACTTCTAATGCTTTCGGGTCTGTTGCATAAAAATCATTTTCTTCACGTTCTCCATCAGCGTGAGCAGATGCCCCTAATGTTGTAAAATCTCCTTTTTTCATAATCATTGTTTAAATTGTAAATAAATCCCACCGCACCCCTCTCAAAAAAACTTTTAAAATATTTAACTGCCTCTCGCTCGAAAACCCTACGCACCAACATAACACAGGCTAAAACAACATTGCGAAAAGCAACGATTGTTTAGCCTCGTCCGTTATCATTCCGATTTTCCTAGATTCTGAAACAACTCTTCTCGGTAGGATTTTAACTCTTCTTTAGTAATTACAATTCTCTTTAAATAGATGGATTCTGTAGCTAATTTTACTAATTCAGCTATTGCTACACCATCGTTGTATAATTTGTTTTCAGGAACAGGAAAGTTTGCAAACACAGGCTTTCCTGCTTCAATGTGCTCTTGCATGATTGCAGCAACACAGGAGTAAACCAGACCAATCAATGACAGGTCTGTTTGACAGCAATAGTCAATGTGGCAATAGCCATCTCCCACCTTCCCTGCTCTTACTCTAAATCCAAACATCACAGGATAAATTCCTATTTCGTATTTTCCATCTTCAGAAACTTTCCTCCTGAACATCTGATTCTCTAAATGATTGGGCGCATCTATCATTTTGTTATTTCTTTTTAATTTATTCTGCCGCTTCTAAAAGATTTCCAATCACTTCGCAATATTTGTTCCATCATTTTTTATTTGTTTTTTATTTTTAATAACATGCTTGCCATGTTTCCTGTTTCAGAAATTGTCCATACCGCTGAAGTAATTAATTCTGCTTTCCAAATATTTATTTTAACAATTTGATGACCATTGCTTTTTTCTGTATCACAATCTTGTGGGTCATTTATTTTTGCTAATTTTTCTTTTGTGATTATCATTTTTAATTTACGTTTGGATTATTTTTATTCATTACTTTTCGAAGTTCTTCGAATTGCTCGCTACTAGGTAGATTAATCTTCACTTCATTTCCCTTTAATGCTTGTGTTACCATTCTTGGTTGAGCACAGCCCATACAAAACACCTCTGGTGGATTGCCTGCAAAATCATAATCAGGAAAAGAGTCTTTCATTCTTTTCAAAGAAGAGTTACTTCCCCACACAGTTTTACCACACCCGCTGCATTGCTGCGCTTTCCCTTCAGGCAAGGACTCTGTTGGTGAAAATGGAAAACATATCCACATTAATTTTATTTTTTCACTCATTATTTTATTTCCTCCCAAATATTTACTGCGTGACGAACTTTTCCACAGGGCAACATTTTTATTATTGCTTCACTCATATCATTTTCAAAGCCAAACTCTTTCATTATTAATTCGCATACATGCGGTTGAGGCAATAGCTTTGGGTCTCCATCAACTGAAATAGAAAGATGACGATACAATCCAACTGGCTGCTTCTCTTCTGTGTATGTTACTGTAACTCCCATCGGAATAACAATTGAATGCTCATCCAATGGAGCGGTGTATTCATTGTTTGAGGTAATTACAAATACGCTTTCTTTTGCACGTGCAATTACTTTTTTTATTTGCTCGCGAATATTTTCGTCAATTAATAGCATTCTCATTTCTTAAACATTTTGATTAATTTATTTCCATAGTAAATTGATTTTATTTTCTCTGGCATCAATTTTAAAAAATGATATTTAAACCAGTAGTTAGATGGGAATCCAATATCCAGTTCATGCACTTTTCTTCTGTGACCATTCAGCGCTTCATCGTAAGTGCAATAGCGTGCTTGATATTCATACTCTTCTCGTGGGTCACCAAACACCATTGTTTCAAATAGAACTGGAGCGCCTCTTCCAAAGCTGTGGTCAATGCCTAGAAAAACGGTGGACACAGTAATTCCACAACTACGATAAATGCCAACATGCCGATTATCATACTCAAACCTTCTTCCCCACTCAAGCACACCACCCTTGCATTCAACAACCTCCTTGTCCACTAAAATCCAATACTTCATGTAGTTTGGTTTTTCTTTTCCTTTGTATTTTTCTTCAAAATAATCAAAATCATTTTCCATTTTTTAATTCTTCTATTTGTGCTTGTAGTTCAGCAATTATTTGTCTTTGCTTTGCAATATTTTCTCGGAGCATTCCTGCGTGCTCCTCTCTGTTGTTTGCAATTCTTTTATAAAACTCAATTAAATCATCGCGAACCTCACGCGATTCATCTGTCAATTGCTTATACCAAACAGCCATCAGCGTTTGTATTCCCCAGCCTATCCAGAAACACATCAACGCCAAATCAATTGTTTTGCACCAAATACAAAACATTATTAAATAGCCTGTAAAAAACAGTAGTGCCCACAAGGGTTGAAACCATTTATGCATTAGGATTTTGTGAATCATGTCGCTAAACTTTTGTCGCATCGTTATATTTTTTAATTAAGTTTCTTATTTCTTCTTGCGCCTCTACGGAGTCTAGGTGTCCAATTGCTACCCTAGATAAATCAAGTAGCTGTTCAATCAATTTATCTTGTGCTTCAATGTATGTATCGCGAAGAATAAGTTGTCTGGTGTGTCCGAAATTCTGAATAGCAACAACAGTCCAAATAATTGCTACTAATAGCGAGCCAATATTTTGTGTGAAAACAAATTCTGCAAAGAAATACAAAACAACGAGTAGTTGTAGTCGAAACATAAACCACGGATGGTTAAAGAATTTTTTTATCATAGTTATTGTGTTAGTGATTTTGCTTTTATTGTTCTACCATCTTTTACAAATGGTTCAATCCATATTAATTTACGCTTCTTCATTTCCTCTCCACAAGCTTGCATTCTTCCGTGACCACGCACTACAAATCCATTTACTGTGACAGTTGTATTCCATCTGCTATTAATAATCGTAACTGGCACGGGTAGTGTATTAATAATTTTACCACTCTTTTTTGTTCCTGATTTTCTTCCAGACAAAACAACATCTTCATCTATATCCGAAAGGAAAACAAAACACAACAACTTATAAATAAATGTCTCAATCTTCTGAATCGATTCTATTTCCATTAATTCAGGGTGGCGATTGGTTTCTGTGTCTACCCAAAACATATCGTATTTCATGTGTCCCTGAACTTTATTAATCATGGAATAATAAATCATGCACACATGAATTTTGTTGTCTCCAACTCTGATTCTAAGCACTTTATTTTCATCAAAAATATAGGTGCGCTTTCCCTCCTTCACATCCGAGAAAATAGTCCAATCATAATACTTCTCATTGCGCTTATCCACCTTCAGCAAATCAAGCTTATCAATAACAGTATTGGTAACGTAGTATGCTTTCTGATTGTTAGGCGAGAGCAATCGCCACATGCCATGAATCTGCCCCTCTAAGCCAAGAATTGTTTCTGGCTCATTCAAGCACTCCCAATCATTCGGGTATTTGTTTTTAATAATGTCCATCGCAACTTTTGACGATGATAGGAATGGCGTAGCCAAGTGATTTTTTAGTATCATACAACTAAAACAAATATATGAAGTAATTATTGCATCAGCAATTAATTATCTTCCTTCTAAGAATTTATAGATTTCCTCACGCATGTCATACCACTTCTCTTCTATGGTATCTGTGGGCTTTCCAAACATATCTACAATGCTACGCTTAACAGAAATGGTTCCACGCATCATTTTTTCATCTTCAGGCTTTGGTTTTGGTCCTGTCTTTTTCTTTGGTGATACTTTCTTTGCCATACGTTTTAAATAAAGTGTAACATTTTTAATTTTTTATTTGGTTGGTGTAACATTTTTGTTACATTTGCCTTCTCATTTGATAGCAATTTGATTGCAAGCAAATATAGAAATTAATTTCAAATTACAAAATGTTTGTCACAAAAAGAAAATTAAATAGTTGGAAGCTTCGTGTTGAGCATGGCGATTTTACTGCACTTGCGAAGAAAACGGGTGTAAATCGCCAAAGATTAAGCCGAGCACTCAACAGTTGCACTATGCCTGATAGAATCTATTACATCTTACATGATTATTTCGAAAGTAAGAAGCAGGGATAGATTAGCTAATTGTTGAATTTTTTTTGCCTATAAGTGTAACATTCGTGTTACAATTGTAAAATATATGTTACGTTTCTTTGACGTATTGAAAGAATTTCCTTACAGACCGCTACTACTAATAGCGGAGCGAAGAGCTTAATAGTGTACGTATCTGGGCAGTAGCCCTACGGCAAATGGAATCAACAAAGGCTTGGATAGCTTACGTGTAGAAGCGCTGGCGACTAAACCAGAGAAGGTGGGTCGTACCCACACCCAAGCCCAAACTAATTGCCATCACTAATGGAACGTCCTTTTCTCTGGATGGGTTACGAATAGGGATTAACAAGAATAAGACCTTGTGATGGATTTAAAATAATACAATGAAAGATGACGATTTAATGCCCATAGGCATCCATAGAGATAAACAAATGAAAGATGTGCCACATGGATACTGGGAGTGGTTTATAATCCACGTACAACGCAATTTTCACAACTACAAGATTCACGATTACATAAAAGAAAAATATGGAATTGAACAAGTTAATACAAGAACAGAAGAAGTATAAATATCTGTTGATTGCAAAAATATTTGAGCGACACAGCTACGCAAAAGAGTATTCAGATGACTTGTGGTGGAGCGTATTTGATACTTACGATTTATTAACAGAAACAGAATTGCAAATCAGATTATCAGAAATAGAACACGCACAAAACATTTTTGAATTATACAAAGAAACAGGAATGATAATTTATAACACTTAAACTTATGACACTTTTATATTCAGCGCTTATTCTAATTGGCTTATGCCTAACAGTAACCAGAGCAAATTCAGTTATCGCTGCATTTGATGATTGGAATTATTTTGTCCATCGCTACGTAACGTATTGTGGTGTGAACTATTCACATGAAGAAAAGCATCCTAATAGAATTCAAAATAATTATGTCACAAAAACAGAAGCATTTTTAGTGTTTTTTGCTGTGTGGAAAATGGATGCAACATATTATTTTTCTTTTAAGCCAGATGCTGATGAGATTATTGAAATGTACATTAATAAAAGATGAAAGAGTTAAGGCCGTATCAACGTGAATGTATTAATGCTATTCACAATGGTTTAAAGAAAGGTGTTGACAAACAACTTGTAGTGATGGCTACTGGAACAGGGAAAACATTTACTGCTGTTCAGGCTATCAAACATCTTGGTAGAGTATTATGGGTCACACATACTGAAGAATTAATTGAACAGTCAGCGCAAGCTTTATTAGCTGAAGCAGAATCAAAAGAAATTGGTTTAATCAAAGCAGATAAATTTGATATTGATAAACCTATTGTAATGGCTTCTGCGCAGACTTTATGGCGCAGACTTGATAGAATACCATTCGACCATTTTGATGTTGTTGTAGCTGATGAGTGCCATTTGTTTGGAGCAAAAACATTCAAGGCATCACTAGACCACTTTCAACCAAAGCTTCGATTAGGCTTAACTGCTACGCCTTTCAGAGTTGACGGAATGATGATGGGAGATATTTTTGATGACATTATTTATGAATATAATATTGATAGAGGAATTGCAGAAGGATATTTGTGTGAGCTGGATGCACTCAGAATAAAAACAAATATCAATCTTGATAAAGTAAAAACAACAGCAGGAGAATTAAACCAACACGAACTTGAAGAAGTCATCAACACCCCTGAACGAAATTCACTCATTGTGGAAAAGTATGTACAGTATGCAAGCGGAAGGCAATTTCTTGCTTTTTGTGTTGACGTTAAGCATAGTAGAGATTTGTGCCAGGCATTTCTTGATAGAGGAATTAAGGCAAGCTTTATTGTGGGAGACAAGCACCTTACAACTGACCGCAGTGGCACTATTCAATCGTTTAAAAAAGGAGAATATGTTGGATTAACAAATTGCATGGTGCTTACAGCAGGCTTTGACCATCCGAATGTTGGATGTATTGTAATGGCATCTCCAACAAAATCATTGACAAAATACTTACAACAAGTTGGTCGTGGAACACGATTAAAGAATGAAATATTTGTTGACAGATTTGCTCAGCAGTGTATCATATTAGATTTTATTGATAGCACTACTCGTCACAGATTAGTAAATACGTGGACGCTGGACAAGGCTAAGCCACCACAAGACAGGACATTCACAACAAAAGAAAAGAAGTTTAAATTAATTGAAGAGCGTGAGCGCAGACATAAGCAGTCTGTCTTAGAAAAAGATTTACGCATTAATCTTTTAAAATTACCAACACCAAAAATTATTACATCAATGCGCATGCAAGAGCCTGCAACACAAAAACAATTGGAGTGGATTGCAAAAGGTGGTGGATATGATATTGTTAATATCAATTACACAAAAGAGATGTGCGCTGAAATCATTTCTAAATTTCTTGCAAGCGATAAACAGATTTGGTTGCTTGCAAGAGAAGGATACGATGTATCTCAAGGCGTAACAGTCACTGAAGCAAAACTTGCATTTAAAGAAATTGAAATAAAAAAAGCAAAAGCAAATGCAGAACGAATGAAAAAAGAAAACAAATTTCCTTATGAAGACATCCATTAAACCATCCTACAAGTCGGTGATTGACCATCAGGTTAGAATGGAGTTGTGTCTTTCTGTTGAGGAATATGTTTTTGTAGACTTTATTTTTGCTTGCAAGAAATTTAAAGTAATTACTTATGCCGATTTTAAAGAGTCAATTGGATTTGGAGAAATGCAAATCAAACAACTTTTTTTATCGCTCAGAGAAAAAGGATTTCTTGAAACAAAAAAAAGTGCAATAAGAACAACGCAGAAATGGAATCAATTCTTTGATGATGAAAATGCAATTCCTGAAATTGTTGAATATCTGAATCGTGCGCTAGGCTCATCGTTCAAGCATGAATCGAATGATACTAAAAAGCATGTTAAGGCACGATTAAAAGAAGGCTACACTTTTGATAATTTCAAAATGGTGATAGACTCCCGAAACAACGAGTGGGGTGAAGATGCTCAGATGCGTCAATATTTAAGACCAGCAACTTTATTTGGAACAAAATTCGAAAGCTATTTGCAGTATGCAATAGCTAACACAACAAAACCTATTATAAATGGAAGAGAGCAACAAGGAAAACCTACCAACTTTGACCACCTCAAAGGGGCTTATAGTGACATCCCAGACTAGAATTGCTGATGCAAAGAATCACGAAATTATTGCAGCAGTAAAATATGTGATGGCGCTTTTAGGAACACCAAAAGAAAAACAACCCGCTTCTATTGAGATGATGTTATTGATAAATAACATTCGTACATATTTAGGTTCAGTGCTGGTAGATGAGATACGCATAGCATTTGATTTAGCAGTACAAAAGAAATTTGTAGCGAACTTGGATTTGTTCGGTGGTACTTTTTCTACTAGATTTTTTGTAGATGTTTTAAACGCTTATGTGGTGTATAAACACAAGCTTGAAAAACAGATTGCTCCTAAAGAAGAAGGAATGATTGGTTTTGATAGAGCTGGAGCAGTTCTCGAACTTATAAAAAATCAAGCACCAGAAACATTTGAGATGCTAAAGACGGTTGGTGCGCCAAAGCCATACGTTTCTGAGCCATTGCCTTATCACGATGTACATCAAAAGTGGATGAAACAATTTGATAAACTTCGATATAAGTGGGGCAGACCAAAGAGCGGTGGAGACTTCATAGAGCGCTATGGGTACATAATGAACTTGGAAGGATTTTTTAATAAGAAGGCTGAGCAGTTGCAGTTAGCGAAATTACGAAACAATGCAAAAATTTTGTAGTTTGGAAAATTGTAATATATTTGCTTTAAGTTTAACCTTAAAATCCTTACATTATGAGCGACACATTACTGGCTACACCTGTGGCTGAAAAAGAACGTCCAATCGAAGGCGCGACAATTGAAAAATACCAAAATTTCTTACAGCTAATTTATGATGGTTGCAGCAATGGGGAAAGTATAAGAAAATCCCAAATACGCGAATTTGCTATTAAGCACGGAGTTGCATCGGCAGCACCATACGCTGTTTTATCTGCTAGGCTTATTTCTGTGAGCGCAGAAACAGGTTTGTGTAAGTGGCGAGATGGAGAGCCCTCCCCCAGCAAAGACACAGCGTTAAGATTAATTAAGCAGGCTAGAATTGACCAAAAAGATTACAGAGAAAGAAAAGCAAAGGGTGAATTAAAGTCAAATCCAAAAGGCGCAGGTAGAAAGCCTGGGAGTAAAAATAAACCAACCGAAATCTTGAGCACTGCTAGAAAAATAAAACCAGAAGTCACAGCTAAATACAAACTCCTTTTAGATGATGTTTACGCAATACTAAAAGGCGTAAAGCACCCTGTTTTAGCCACCAAGCTAAACATGAGGGACAAGCTAAATAAATACAAATTAGATTCTTTTACAATAAAAGCACTAACTACCCTTAATATAGTTGAGCGTAGTGGCACATCTGCTCACACATTTGCATATAAGTGGGTTACTAGAAAACCAACAAGTGATATGGCTTTTTCGCTTCACGCGGAAGCAAGAAGACTGCAAAATTCACAGCAAAATGAAGGGCGCGCTGAAAAACTAAAAACAGCTCGCAGGCCATACAAAAAATCATCTGAAGAAAAAGAAAAAGCTATTGTAGTTCCTTCTGTAAAAAAACAAGGAAACGCTGATGCTTGGAAACAGGTTGCTCACAAAGCAATTGATATGGATGACCCACACCTAGCATTGCTTGCATTAAATAAAATGAAATAAACCAAAAACTAATCCTTACATAATTTATGGCAACACCACTACCAAAAGCACTTGAGAGCATTACCTGTAAATTAGAATTATGGACTGTAGCAAAATGTAAATTGATGCTCACAAGAAATAAATCTAATCGTCCAAAGAATCAAGAGAACATCACTTTTATTGCTGGAGCAATGAAGCAAGATAAGTGGATGGTCACAGGCGAATCCATTATCATTGCGCAGAATGAAGATTTAATGAACGGACAACATCGCCTTGAAGGTATTATCATTACAGGTAAGGAGCAGTGGTTTGTTACAGTAAGAGGAGTTGACAACAATTCATTTAAGTATATCGATACTGGAAAAATGCGCTCCGCAGGAGATGTATTAAGCATTCAGAATGTAGTTAATCCAGCGTCATTTGCATCCATTGCACGTTTTATTATCTCCTTCCAAAGAGGTGGCTATGATAAGGCTGCGGGACAAATGTCTAATAAGCGATTAAAGATTTCCAATTTAGATATTTCTGATTTTGTAATAAAAAGATTACCACAATTAACAAAATCTAGAGAGTATGGATTTGCAAAAGAGAATGTTTTAATCTCTGGAAATTTACTATCAGCATTACATTATATTTTCAATACAATCGATGTAAATGATGCAGCAGATTTTTGCAACAAAGTTTCTGATGGAAAAGAAATAGAAAAAGGTGATTCAATATTTTTATTGCGCCACGAATTATTATTGAACATCCGCAGTCAACGTAAAATGGATAGATACGAAGAGATTGCATTAATTTGTAAAGCTTGGAATTTCTATCGCAAAGGAAGAAAAATTGATACATTAAAATTTGATGTTGTAAGAGATGAATTCCCCAAACCAATTTAAACTCAAAGACTAAGGCATCGGAACGCGCTGACTAGGAGTAGCCCAGCAAAGAACTCCTGTTCTGTTTCCCGTATAGCGTGCCCTCAGAATCCACGCTCGCCTTAGTCTCCCTTATTTATAAATTTTACCACCTCAATCAGTAACGCTCCTGATTGGTGTTAAACCCGAAGCCTCACAGAGATGTGGGGCTTTTTTATTTCTTAAATCCTTACAAATATGTCAACAGATGTCTCGCTCATTTATGAGCAGGAGCAATTTGCTGCGCTCCAAAAAGCAGCAACAGATATTGCAATACAGTGTGATAAAATTAATATCACAGACGCAACAACATTGGCTATTGCGCATCAACAACTATCACTTGCTAATGAAAAATTAAAGCAAATAGAAACACTCAGAACGCAATTAAAACAACCATCACTGGAAGTAGGAAGAGGAATCGATGCACTTGCAAAACCACTCTCTACTCCTATTGCAGATGCTATTGCAAGAGGTAAAGCAAAAATTGTTGCTTGGAACAAATCACAAGAAGTAAAAGTTGTTGCAGGGAACACTCCTATAGCTCCTGTGGATAAACCAAAAGGAATGCGTAGCACTTGGGCGTTTGAAATAGTGAATGAAAATGAAATCCCTCGTGGGTTTATGAAACCAGATGAAGCTAAGATACAAGCCTACTTAGATGCTCACAAGCAGTCACTAAAAGATGGTGAAATAAAAGCAGGAATTAAATTCTTTATTAAACAATCAGTTACACTCCGATGAAAGAAAAAACTAAAAAACAAAAGCCTCTTTTATCAGAAAAAGAGAGTGCGCAAGTTCAGCTTAAAAAATTGATTAACGGAATCATCAATGGCAAAGGACTACGAACTGCTGAGTTGCAAACAGAATTTTTATTGACAAATAAAAGAACTCCACTGCCAACGACTTTAAATCACAAAGAAACATTACGCATATATCAACTTACAATTCAAGATTACAAAAACAAATTAATTAAAAAACAAAAAAAACAAGAAGAAAATGGAAACTAAAGAAGGTCAAAAAACACAAGGCGCATTGCCAACAGAAAAACAGCATTTGATGTTATGCTATGGAGTAATTGATTTTGGAACACAAACAAGCCAGTATGGTGATGCTAGAAAAATCTGGTTACAATTCGAAATACCAGGAGAGAAGGCTGTGTTCAATAAAGATAAAGGAGAGCAGTGTTTTTCTGTCGGATGTGAATATACTTTTTCACTTGACAAAAAAGCAAACTTCCGCAAAGCCCTTGATTCGTGGCTAGGCGCTACTGTTACAGAGATGGATTCTGACAAGCTTGCAAAGCTATTAAAAAGGCCATGCATGGGGCAAATCATTCACGAGCGTTCTGAAAAAGATGGATTGATGTATGCGAAACTTGCGAATAAAGGAACATCAATTTTCAAGCGTCCAGCAGACCAGCCGTTCCCAAAGGAAACAGAAAACAAATCATTTTTTCTTGACTTAGATAATTTCTCACAAGAAGCTTTTGATATGATTCCTATGGAGTGGATGAAAGAGAAAGTAAAAAAATCTCCTGAGTATAAATTGGCGGTGATGGGTAAGGCGCAAGCGCCAGCACAAACATCACAAGGAATTGAAGCAGAGGATGATTTCTAAAATTTAAAAAATGAAAACAGAATCAAAAAGTAAATTGAGGCAATTAAAATCGGGAGTACACCTTGTGTGTATTACCGATGCTTTGATTATCAAAGACAGCAATCAAATGCCATTGATTACTCCTGATGGTGAAACAGGTATCACAATCCGTTTCTCCACAGGTGACAATCATCACTACGACCAAGATTATTGGCTTAATGGAAACAGGCAATCTTATTTTAATAAGATGTGTGCATCAGCAAAGATTGATACTACTAATCCAAAATTTAGAGCTGAATCAAAAGGTAAGCGTTTGTGGATTTGTGTAAAAGAAGTATATGATATTGATGGCGATAAAATCGTCACAGATGAACTTACTGGTCCGTCTATCAACTATTATATGTTTGATACAATCCCCTGCACAGACCCTTTAAAAAAGCCTGTAGTAAAAGGAAATCCAGATGATAATGATGGAGTTGCTAGTGGTGTGTTTTTGGATTATAGGGACACACAAATTGACTCTCCTGTAACTAAGGCTTATGTTATTAAAAATGGAGTTAAACATTTTTCTCCTGATGGAAAATTAATTTCGGAATCAGATGCCTTATACACAGAAAGCACAATGAAAATCGAAGAAGTACTTGAAAAATATGGAGACCAATTAGGTGAAAGAACTAAGCAGGCAATGCAAGATTTAATTGTTACAGGAAAAGCAATTGTTAAGCCAATTGAAATTAAACCAAAACCAAACGACCAAATTAATTGGGATGAATTTTAAATAACATGAAAGCAACGTACCAACATTTCGGAAAAATAGTCAACGGACAAAAATTGTATTACAATCCAAAATTACTTCAGCAATCTCTTTCTGATTTAGAAGGAAAAGAGTTTGTTGAAGTTTTAAAGGAGAAGTATAAAAAAGTTTCTTTAGATACGCACGGGTACTATCGCGGTGGGGTTGTAAAAGAGTGCATGGGTTATGAAATTTTTGGTGGATGGGATGAAGATGATTTGCACGCTTTTTTTGCCAGTGAATTCTTAAGAGAAACAAAAGTTCTTCCGCTATCAAAAGATGATGCTGTTCATCAGGCTCCAATCACAGCGATTAGAAGTACTGCTTCTTTATCGCAAAGAGAAATGAATGAGTTTGTTGAAAAAGTAATTCGCTGGCTTGCTAATGAAGGCATCGTGATTCATACACCCGAAGAATATTATTTAGGTAACTACAAATAGAAAGATGGAAGACAAAAATAAATTCAGAACAATTGTGTATCGTGAAGAAAAGCGAATGGCACGACAAGAATTTCTGGATGATTTGAGTGATATGTATAAACGCAAATATAGGCAGTCTCCAAATTTTGTTTTGATAACCAACGATTACAAAGTAGTAGAATTACTTTCAAAGATTTCAGTTAAACACGAACCAATACAATACTGATGGAAGAGGAATTAGATTTATTATACAGAGACCAAATTGCTTCTGCTTTGTATGATGCCATAAGATTTGAATTTAGAGACATTAAACATTTGGAAATAAAAAAACTTCAGCCTAATGGTTATACAATTTCTTTTGAAGAAGGAATACACACAAAAGAAGAAGTTTTGAATTTCATAAATACATTCAGAAAAGATGGCAAAGAATTTTAGTTCAGTGGATTTAGAAAAAATGGGTGTTCGGGACAACGGAGATGGAACTTTTAGTAAAGTCAAGAAAGTTGTTTTGTCTCCAGGCGAACCAAAGCCATATCGAATACCTACTGGACCGCTTCAAGAGCCAAGATTTCGAACACTAAAACTCACGCTCTTTGGAGAACCAATGGCAAAGCAATCTGTTCGTCAAGGGAAAAACAAAGAAGGCAAGAAAATATTTTATCAGAAGAAAGTAAAGGTTGATAGGAAAATAGAGTATCAAGCTGAAATCAGAAAACAACTTCCAAAAGATTTTGTGCGATTTGAAACCTGCGTGTTCATTAAGAAATTACACTTTATGTTTTCTCCGCTAAAATCTTTTCATCACGAAAAAGGAAAGATGGAAGCAATTAGAAATGGTAAAAAGTATTACAAGAATTCTCGTCCCGACATGGACAATCTTCAGAAGCTTGTTTTAGATTCAATGAGTGAAATAGTATTTTCTGATGATGGAATAATCGTTGGATTTGAAGATATGAAAAAGTATTACGGTATCGGAGGGTGTGTTATAATTGAATTAGAAGGATATTAATATGAACGGACTAAGCAAAAAGAATCAAGAAACAGAAGCCTTTGTTGATGAATACATTTCAGTCAATGGCTATCCTCCTACTTACAAGGAGATTGAAAAGCATTTCAATTTGAGTGTTTGTGCAGCATACTACAGATGCGCAAAGTTCAGATACAAAATGAGGCACGTTAAAAGTGGGTCATTAAAGAAGTTGATTTTATGTAAGTGTGAGCATACTGTTCCAGAGAACTTTGCTGTGTTTAATGGAGAAGAATATACCTGCATGCCATGCTGTGTGAACTTCTTGGCAGGAGAATTAGCAACAGCAAAAGCAGAAATTAAAGTATTAAATAAATTAATAAGAACGTGATAGAAATATGGCTAGCAGATTGGGTCTTCACTTATAAGTTAAGAGCAAAGGAAATGCGTGCTGGAATTACTGCTCCTACATTTACCGTAAATGATGTGATTACCAAGCGAATTCCAACACGCTTTTTGCTCAACGAAGGAGAATCATACAAGCGAGCAACAGAAGATATGCTCAAGACTTTTTATTCATCTCTGGAAGATGATAAAGAAACAGGCCTCAAGAAATTTAAAATTATTTACACTAAAAAAATAGGAGAAGTAAATGACAATCGTACTAACAGAAATCAAGAATAGTAACACCATTTCCAAGCTTGGCTATGATGCCATCAATCAAATAATGGAAGTGTGGTATCACAGAACAGGACTATACAAGTATTACGATATTCCTGTTGAAGACTACAAAGAATTAGCAAAGACTGTTGCGAGCGGAGAATCCGTTGGCAAGCATGTGAAAAAAATTATAGAAGGAAAAACTTTTAAAAAAGTCATCTAACATGATACACGACAAAGAACTCATCGATTCATTAATCATTTGCGATTTAGTAGTCTGGAATGGCGTAATCAGCGAATGGGGAACAATCAAACATCATTACACAGAAGGCGATATGATTCGAATTGCTGATGATGAAGAAATTCAACAGTATAAGGATAAGAAAAATGGTTGAATTAATAATGAATGACACTATTGTTTTTGCAGGTCAATTGTATAATGAAATGATTATAAAATCACTCAGTCCTCCACCAGAATTATACAACATCGCAAATGTTGGAAATGTACTTCCAGCAAAACAAACCAAAGAAGGAGTAAAATATTTTATACTATCAGAAGAATAATGGATAAATCAGAATTATTAACCGAAATCAAGAAAGATAAAGCCTTCAGAAATGCTTTGCGCGATACATTAAAAGTTGATGTGTATGAGAAGGAGTATTACAACTTGGATGAGTTTAGCGTAATCACAGGCTTGAGTCCACTAGCGTTAAAGAACCGAAGAAAAAAGGGGCTAATCAGAATGGTAAACGAAGGCAACGAAATTCTCATTTCAAAATCGGAAGTCGAGAAATTCGTTGCCCATTTAAGCAAGCATCTTTAGTTGCTCATCTTGCCAATTTCTTGAGCTAAAGTTGCATTACTCAAATTAACATATCGATTAAAACTTCTATCGCCCTTCCATCCTCCTACGCTTTTAACAGCCATTGGATTCGCTCCAGCAGAAAGCGCCAGTGTAGCAAATGTTTTTCTGCTGGTATGAAATGATGCGGCATCGTATAGTGGAATCATTTTGCCTGTGTGAGCATTAATAACTGAACGGTTAAGCCCAGCTAATTTGAACACACGCTTAATGGCGTGGTATGCACAAAATCTTTCTGTTTTAGGGAACTGAAAATTATATTCCTCCAATAGGCGCATTGTTTTTTCTCCAACAGGAATAGACACCACAGTTCCAGTTTTTTGATTCTTTGAAAAAATGAATCCATTCACCATCTGTGCTGATGAAAACTTCCTGACATCAATCCATCTTAATCCTGTGTAGCAGGCAAACAAAAACAAGTCTCTTATCAGCTTGTTTGTGCCCTCCAAAGACATTTCTTCAAGCACCAACAATTCTTCTTTAGTAAGAGCATAAATTGTCTTCTCCTCAGTTTTTTCAAACTTGAAATACGCACCAATCGGCTTTTCGGAAATCTCCGTTTCATTCACCCACGTAAAAAAACATTTGATTTGGCTGAGATAAATATTAACCGAAGAAGCAATCATCTCCTTTTTAAATAAAAACGCCTTAAACCCTTCGGCAAACCTGCGGTCAATGTCTCCAATCTCAACAGATTGATTATACTCAAAAAGAAACTTAAAAGCAGTTCTTGTCATCTCCATTGTACTTGGCGCAACTTTACCCTCTCTGTGCTGAAAATATTCATTCAAATACAACTTAAATTCAGGAGTATTTTCCTTCCCTAAAATCGCTTTCACCTGAGACCGAATTTCATTTGCAGTTGGCGCTTCTCCAGAGGCAATTTTTTTCTCCAAAAAAGCATCCAACTTTTGACGGATAATTTCTAGGTTCTCGCGAAGATTTTTTGTTACATTTGTGCGCTTAGGATAACCCTTCTCCCAATCCTTATTTCCAATGGTGTAGGGAGTGGAAAATCTGAAGGCTTTATAGTTGTGATTGACAACGATACCAACGTAGCTTTCTGTGTCGGTTTTCTTGCGAATAAAGAATGAAGTTTTCATAGTAAGGATTTTTATGATTATACAAAGATAACGCAATTCCTACCCATATTCGTACACATAAATACACAAAAAAACACTAACTGCCTGATAAACAGTTAAATAAAATACAACTTTACATTTAATAACAAAATAGAAAGAAGTCCTTGTCAGTGGCTGATTTTAGAGCGCAATCAGCGCAACCGCCTTATAAATTAATACATTTAGCAAATTAGGTTCAACTATGTTAAACATTTATTTCTACACAAATTTATGCACAAATAGGTTATTCATGCACAAGTTTATACACAAAACATCTTATGTGTATAAGTTTATCAAAACCTCAATAAAATTAGGTAGTTCAGCAAAAAGCTGTAGAATTAGTTCACGATAAAGTAAATCGTGCTGGCCAGACCCAAAACGCCTATAGAAAAGCATCCGATTTTTAAACTTACAATCTGACGATTTTGTTTTTTTATCACTCTGTCTTTTAGAATAATTGTTTCCTGCAAAAGCCCTTTTTCTTGGTTGGTAACTCGAAGGATATTTGAAGTAGTTTCCAGCACCATATTTGTCTCCTTTAATTGGAATTCTAAATTGGTTTTTTCTGCTCTAAAATTTACGTTTTCCTGAGCGCATTTTCGCTCCTTAATATCTTGTGAGATTAAGTAGTCAAAAGCAACAGGACAAACCGATATTGCGCTATCGCAAGATTGACCTTGTAAGGCTATCCGAATAGCGCTGCCGAGCAGTATAAGTATTAATCGTTTTAAGCGCATTTAATTTGTTTTGATAGTATGTATTATCTGCTTTGCGTTTTGCTTCTAAAGCTACAAATACACGCATTGCTGAATCAATCTTTGCTACATGCTTAACGCTATCCAATCTGTAGCCTTCTTTTTCCTTTCGGAATTCCTCAGCCTTAGCTTTTATGAACTCCTCCAACTGCTTATTACTTGCATTACTATTGTTTTTTTCCTGAAGGTATTTTATCCCAAACAGAATGGCTAGTCCAACAGCAAATACAAATGCAAAGGTTTTATAATTCAGGTCGATTTTCATTAATCTTCAGTAGCAAGATTAGTAATAAACTTTCCTAGTGCTCCAGTAACAATGATAACAACTGTTATTGTTTTTCCCCAATCATCGATTGTAGAATACGCACCTAAAAAAGTGCTTAGAGATAAAAGCGCATCACCAATTTTGCGCCACTTCTTTGGAGTAGCAGAAGCATACATTTCTTGAATTTTTTTCATGTTTATAAAGTTAAATAACCAGTTTGTTTGCTTGCCACTTGCTTGTCATGCATTGCTTGCAACTGAACAATTGAATAGCCTAAAGTTTTTTGAAAATGCGGAGCATCATAGAACTTCCAGTCGCCACCCCACTCCCATCCGTGTCTTTTAAAAATTGCAACAACCTCCATCCAATCAGATTGGTTGTCGCCATCAAAATCTTGTTTAACATCCCATGATGCCGTTTCGTATTTTCCATCACCATTTATGTCAACAACCAAAACAATGTCTACAGCCAATCCATAGTTGTGATACGATTGACCACCCTTTGCTTTTGTGACTTGTGGTTTTGCATGATACAATGCATCTTGCTCAGCAAATGTTCTTAATGTATACGCAAAACGACACATTGCTTTACCATTCAGTGCTGTACAGATTTCTTTGTAAATCGCCAGCAATTCATCCTTTAACTTTGGATGAATTTTTTCTATTCTATCAAGTGTAACCTTATCCATTTTTAATGTTTAAAAAAATTAATTACCAATGCTCCGATGCCACCAAGAAAACCAAAGCCTCCTAGTGCTCCTCCGAGCCAAGCCGCACCCATTAATTTATTTCTATCAGCAACAAATCCATCTGTTACTTTTGTAATATCTTCGATAGCAACTCCCTGAGAAGCCGCATGCGCTTTTATTAAAGCAATGTCTGTTTCATGCTTCATAATATGCTCGTAGATTTTATCAATTTTCTGAGAGTCTGTCATTATGATTTTACTTGAATGGTTTCTATATAAAAATCAATTGAGCCTGCATTTGCAGCACTTAAATTTGCTCCAGTTGCAACTGCCGCTGCACGAACGCTAGTGGCTGCTGTCCAATTTTCAATATAAAAATTACTTGTATCTTGAAAATTTCCTGTTCCAGCAAAAGCATTAAATATGGGAGAATATTTTGTTAGATTACCATTAATTCCTGTTGATAAAGTATATGTCGCAATCGCCCCTCCCTTAAAATCAGCATTGCCAAACAGTGTCACTCCAATTAATCTTTCTCCAGCCGCCAACGAATAAATCTCAATATCATTTGTCAATCCTGCTATAGAAAAATCCTGAAACGTCTTTGTAACTTTTGTAATCACTGGAGCATTTGGAGCTGGGGTAACTTTTGTTTTTACACTACCAGTTGAATCCAGTGTTTGCCAACCACCTTCTTGTGTGTAGGTTAGTTGGTCCCCAGGAGAGAGCAATGGATTTGCAATTGTATAATTTGTAGTATCCACATCTTGATAATAAATAAACACACGCTTAGAAGCGGTGTCAGTATTTACCACAGTAATGGCATCTATTTCTCTAAAGAATTGTTGACCTAAGAAAAAAGAAGTTGGTGCGGTACAGATAGTAAATTCAGTTGTTCCTTGAGATACATTTACCTGCGTGCCAGGAAATCCCTGACCATGCGTATCTATTTTATCAGCATAGGAAACAACCACAGGTAGTTCATTTACCGTTACAGCAGATGATAATCTCATCTTCAATACGCGAGTACCTGCGGTTAATCGAATCATTGGTTTTTAAGTTCTTTTTTATAAGCGTCAATTGAATGATTTTTACCCAAGGCTTTACTCAATAATTCCGTGAACCAAATTCCTTTTTTATTTAAGTTCCCATCAAATTCTAATTCACCAGTAGCAGCGCTAACGGTTCTATCCCCTCTTCCGTACCACGTATCTTCTTTGGCTGTTACAAAATCTTCTACGAATTCTCCACCAGCTACGTTACCAAATAAGTCAATAGCTACAGCAGATTTATTCAAAAAGTATTTTACTACATTCCACAACTGATACACCATCTTTAACAAATACATTAAAAGATAAATGATTCCTTTCCAGAATTTTAATTGGCAGCAACCATAAATAGCTTTGCCAATGTTATAGAAAACACCAAACAATGAAAGTGTTCCAAACACAATCAGCGCAGCGATAAATAAAATTATTGGCTGTAATTCCTTTTTCATGTTATACGATAACCAAGCCTTCTCTTTCGGCAATTTCTAAACAAACCCAGTAATTAATATTTACATTTGCTCCTGATGGATTGTAGCCAATTCCTATCGTAAAATATTTACTATTTGTTACCCACCCATTAAAATTAACAATGTTTCCATCAACATCTAGCGCAGAAGGAATGCCATCAGTGTTTGGGATAACCACACCAGTAGACAGTATTCGCCACTTTGAAGCATCTGCAACTATAGGGTATTGCTCATAAAAAACCCAATCAACTTGTCCATCCAACTGAATGTACTTTGTAACAACAATAGTATAAATCTCATTGTTATTGTCAAATTGATAGTAGCCTAATGCTTTCCAATTATTTCCAGCCGAATCAACCCATTTAAGCGCAGGCGTAGAGCCATTGTTTTGCCACTCTATTTGTTGCCCATCAACTATTTGAAAACTTGTTTTTGTTGCGTTCATTTTTATATGTTTTTAAATACTGTTATTTTAAATGTTCCACTTGCAGGGTCGATTGGGCCTCCAGCGAAAGGGTGTGAGCATCTTACTGTTACTAAGCCTGCTGCGCTCACCCACGCATACCAAATTAATGTTGCTGACTGAGAGCCATTAGGAACTCCCAATGCGACACAATCGCCTAATGCTGCGCCTGTAACTGCAATAGTTAAATCAGCTTCAGAATTATTTGCTACACTTGGAAAATTTAAAGTAGCACTAGCGGTTAATACCCTAGCGATTTGGTCGTTTCTTGTAGTTGCTCTTAAAAAGAAATTAGTTCCGTCATACCAAGAATCCCCTAAATTGGGAGAAGCTGGAGCAACACCGATTCGCATTCTTAAAGAAGCATTTGATGCTGTCGAACCTACTATATCTATAAAAGCTGTGGGACTTGTTACTGCTGCTGTTGAGCCACCTAAACCAATGCCCATTTTCCCTCCAGGAGCAACGGTCCATAATACCGAGTTTGTTGCTCCTCCACGAATAGACAAGTAATGAGTGATTGCATAATCTAAATTCCCCGTTATAATCATTGCAGATTTGTTTGCTGCGCCATCATCTCTACTATTTCCTAATAATACATTAAAGTTGGTTGATGTGCCAACAGCATTCCCTAATTGATTTATAGAGCCATTCGCTCCGCCTCCAGTTCCAATAAACAGAGTTCTCCAAGAGCGAGTTACTGTTCCTAAATCAATAGTGCTATCTGCGTTTGGAGCAAATGATTTATTTATAGTAATTTTTGTATTAGCAGAAGAAAATCCAGCTACACCATCTACATTTTTAATCGCAAAGTGTTCAGCACCATCATTTAGCATTGTAAGGGTAGTAACTCCAGCACCTCTTGACTTCATAACCATATCAGTGCCACCAGAGGTTGCTGATGTCTTTGTGGAGGTCAATGTAAAGAAATCCTTTTGGGCATCCCTACCATCTTCAACGAAATTTATCCAAGAGGTGACACCAGCAAGAGATGGGTCATTTTGAAAAGCGGAAAACCAAGATGTTGTTGTTGCGCCACCTAGCTTTAAAGATTTATTTGTATTATCCCAAACAAAATTAGCGCTCGATGAAAGCAAGTTTGAGCCATCACCAAACCCTATCCTTGTTGCTGTTAAAGCAGGAACAAAGGCAGCAATATTCCCATTTAGTTTTTGAATTGCCGACAAGATTGTATCAGCTACAGTAATAGTTCCAGCCCCAGACACATAGCCTGTAAGAACTTTTCCAATTACAGCAGCATTGTTCAATGTTACAGCAAAACTTCCTGTTCCGCTACCTGTGGCCTCTCCCGTCAATATGATGGTTTGGTCGCCAGTATTTGTTCCTGAAGAAGTGCCTGTGAATGTACCATTAACAGAAGAGTTTCCATTAACGGTTAAAGTAAATGTATTTAAAGTTAATGTTCCACTACCAGCAGTAATTGTATTTCCGTTAATCGAAGAAACAACAGCGCCTGTAGAATCAATAACAAATTTTGTTACACCATTGATTTTAAAATCATGCGTAGAGCCTGTTGGCACATTGTAAAACATTGCTGTACCAAAGAATCCTACTTCATATTTTAAAATATCAGGAACACCAACACCACTGAATTGAATTTGAGTTGGGTCAATAATTCCCGTAACAGTAAGTTTGCCATTAACAATTGCGTTACCCGCAATGTTAATAGTACCGCCACTTTGGGAGATAATGCTATCCCCAATAACATTGCTAGCTGTAAGTAAAGGAATAAATCCCGCTGTTCCAGCCCCTGTAATCACAGTTGAATTAATTGAGAATTGATTTCCGATTAACTGCAAGCCTGTTCCAGCAGTGTATATAATTGCTGAAGCTTGCGTGAATGGCAATGCTGTTACGCCAATTACAATTGGTGCATTTGCAGTACAAACCCACATCGTATCAGCATTAACTACTCCATCCTCTACAGGAACAATCATCTGTAACAATTCTGTTCCAGAATCAGCATCCGTTGAACGAGTCCATGCACCTGCGGAAACCACATAGATTCCATTGTTTGCAGGAACTGCTTGGTCTTTTACAAGAACACGATTTCCTACAACAACAGCAACGCCATCAATTGTTTGAGTGCCAGACAATACAATATTGCCTGTTGTAGCAACTCTTACAGATGCCTTAAAGTTAGTGGCTGTTCCACCGCCAACTGAATTAAACCCAGTTCCTGCACTCATTATTTTTTATGTTATACCACAAGTTTTGCGTATAGGTCAACCAAATCAATTGGAAGAGCCTGGCGCTCACTTGTAGATTTTAGTGTGTCTACGATTAATTTTAATTGTCTTTCACTCCAAGCGCATTCTACATCAGATGCAACGCCATCCTTGTTCCATGATGTTCCGCCAGCAACGGTCATAATGTTGAAATCTTCAACTTCTTTTGCTGTAATTTCAATAGCTTCTTTAATGCTTTTAATAAGCACTAAATCTTCGAATGTTCCCTGTATTGGCAAAATCATCGCCAATTGAATTCTTTCTTGTAGTTTCATTTTTGATTAGATTAGATTATATTATTATTTATGTATTTGGGTAATTTGCTGTAACGTAATCTTGCGCTTGTGCTTCAATATATGCTGGAGCAGAAGCCATTGTTTCTGTTGCAGGAAGAATGATGTCTGGCAGAATATCCGTTTGGATAAATTTGTCAGCCACTGCTCCCACAACATTGATTTGTGCAATAGCGTTTTTAACTGTTAATGTCCCATCAGCATTAGCTGTATAAGAAGCATTTCTTGTGATTGTTGCGTATAGTGCGTAGTTCATGATATATTGTTTTATACTATTGTTAAGACTCCTAAGTTGCTCCAAATATCTCCTGCAACTAATCCAGCTGCCGAAGTAGGAATGTTTGATATGTTAATAACACCTGTATATTTTATTCTCAAAGCTTCTAATAATGCATTCTGAGTAGAGCCAGTAGCTCCCGCAGGTGCTATCTTGAAAATGATATCTGAACCTTTTCCAGTACCTGTTCCTCTACCACCTGCGTAGATTATGTTATAATCATTGGCAATATCTGTAACACCCGCACTAACATTGGTAGGGCGGACCATTGTATCACCAGTTGTAAATGAAGGTTGGTCAGGACCATATCCTAAAACAAATTCAGAGATGTGTGCAAAACCTTGCTGTTCACCAATTACACATTGATTATTTGCAGTAGTATGTGTATAATATCCAATTGCAATAGAGTGGGAAACCGTTGCTAATTGAGTTACTGCACCGCTTCTTGAACCTAAGAATGTATTATATCCGCCAGTTGTTATACCACTACCAGTAACAAAACCAAGTGCTGTATTTTCATCACCTGTTGCATTATTTAATGTAACATCTCCAATAGCAGTATTACCAATACCAGTTATATTTGAAGATAATGATGCTTGACCAATAGCAACTGTTCTATCTCCTTGATAATTACCTAATGCATTAAAGCCTATTGCTACGTTTGCAACTCCTCCTGTATTTGCATTTAAAGCGTTAAATCCTAACCCAACATTAAATGAAGCTAATGCTCCTGCATTTGCTCCTGTATTAACTCCACAATAGATACTTGTTACATGTCCTTGTTGATGTAAAATTCTATTACCTGCAATCCAGTATCCTAATCTTGAACTAACTGCTCCGTCATTTTGAACATAGAAGTTTAAGTTTAAGGATACATCCTGAATCTTTAATGCATAAGTAGTTGCATCAGCTGTTTCACCTATTACATGTAATTTAGCTGTTGGAATTGCAATACCTACTCCTAGTTTTTTATAAGCAATAGTAGTACCATCTGCTTGAACTTCTAATCCACCAGTACCTAAGTCATTTTCAACAACTAAATGGTTAACACCCGCTTGTCCTTTTAATGCAACCTTAATTACGCCAGCAGCATTAAAGAGCCTTATGTCCCCACCGCTTCCGCCAAGTATTTGAACCCGATACAATGTTGAATCATTTGTGCTTCCTGCTGCTGCGAATAAAAATCCATTTCCTGCGGTAACTGTTGCTGCATGATACCATCCGCCAATATTGTCGGAGAAGTTACCAAACATTGATGTTCCAACGCCAGCTCCATTTACATGAAGCAAAGCTAGTGGAGTAACCGTAGAAATTCCTACAGCAGTTCCGTTATCGAAAATGATTGAGTTGCCTATGGCTGTTCCACCTGTGAACTTCGCAGCAAAATTGACTGTACCAGAACCTGTTATAGTTCCGCCACCGCCTCCGCCACCACCTGCTTGACTAAAGCCTGTTCCAGCGCCCATTTCTTATTTTTGGATTAGGATTTGAAATTGTGTTCCTGCTGCATCAACAATAATTGGGTCTACCAAATCTCTTGCTGATGAGTGGTCGCGAGAATCTTTTGAGAAAGAAAAAGATGTTCCTGCTGGAAATGTTTCTCCATCTAACAATCCTGCTGCTGCACCTGAAGGCACTTGCCCTGCAATTGAAACGCATTTAGCGTCTTTTGCTTGGATGACATCTGGAGGAGTTAAAGCAGGAATATCGATTGTAAAAGCATTGCTCACATAAGCGAGAATATCGCTGTCCACGCCAATTACTTTACGAATTTCATTTTGAGTTAAATCTACAAGCCATGAGCCTACTGGCATCTCCGTCATAAACGAAGTTCCAGCTCCTTCAATAGCTTTACCAACAGTCTGGATTGTTCCTGATTGTGTTGAACTCGCAGGCACAGTTGCCTTAGTAGTTTGTAGATAGTAAATGGTGTTTTTGTGGTTTGCCATGGCGTGTAACTTTTATGTTACAAATGTAACATTACACACAAAACAAATACAAAAAAGGAAAATTAATCTTTAGGCATTCTACGGAACTCCTTGAAGGCTTTTTCTAACTCCTTATTCTTCTTAGCATTCGAATACGTCTGAACACCAATACCGAACATAGACGGTATCATGGTTGAGAAAACCTTACCCCAGCCACCTGCTTTGTAAGCTTCCATAGCGCTTTGCAATTGCAGTGGAGTTAAGTGCTCCACCCACTCATTATCCCAAGAAAGAAGTTCATTAAACTTCGCTTTGTCACCAGTAGTTTTTGTGCCTGTCAAAAAGTCAACAGCCATTCCCACAGATGGAGATAATTTCTGACGAGCAAATTTTAATAATTCACTTCCACGAGTTTGTTGTTGCCAATTTGGTTTATCAAAATCAATGATTCCTTTTTCAGTTTTCTTTTGACCTGTAATCATTTCAGCAGCCAATTTTATGTATTGCTGAAACCCACCAAGAATATCATAGCGAGTATTACCAATTTTTATTTTTGCAAAATCAGAACTACGTGGGTCTTTCTCTACATCTGCTCCTGCGGCAGAAGCCATAAGCAATACAGCCGATGCAAATCCTGCAAACTTCGCCATATCTTTTACTGCCATCCGCCTTACTGATGGTGGCATCTTTGCGTAATACACTGGATTCAATAGATTCACACGCGATGCAATTAATCGCGGAGAGAAAAATGCAGCATTTAATAATGGAGCAGCATCTTCAATTGTTTTATTTGGAAGCTTTCCGCGACCTGTAGAACTATTAATAAAATCAGCCAAAGCCTTGAACTCTTTTTCATTTTTCTCAAATGTTTTTCCATCTTTCATTAATAATTCAGCGCCATTTTTGAAAACATCTGTGCGCAATTTATTTAAGTAACCAACATACGCGCGCTCAGAGCCTTTGATGAATCTGCCAACAATCGGAATGCGTTCAGCTAGATTACTCATAAAAGCTTCTTCCTTACCATTCAAAGTAAATTCACTTGGGTCAGCAACATATAGTTCTGACTTCTTTGCTAACTCCCAATCAGGAGATAGCTTGTATTTTATAAGCCACTCATCAAAATTCTTTTGAGAAAAAACTTGCTTAAACATTTCAGCAGTTGCTTTTAATCCAGAACCAGGATGTGCAACTGTTGCCACAAGCCCCTGGCGCAATGGAGCTGAAAAGTCAAACGATGCCATTAATGAGCGTGGCACATTCAGTATGTTTGCAACGCCTTCTTTTATTTTTTCTGATTTACTGCGATTAGCAAATTCAATTGCAGAAACCTGATTACGAATTTTCTTTTTTACTTTTTCTCTTTCAATTCGTAAATCTAATGCTGCTTGACGAACTTCTTTTTCAAGGTCTTTTAATTCCTCTGATTTATATGTTTCTTTTTTCTCACGAGCAGCTTTTGCTTCATCAAGCGCTTTAAAATATTTATCGGTATCCTTTAAATTACTACGCAATAATTCTAATCGCTCTTTTGTTTTTTCTATATCACCAACAAGCCCGTTGTTTTCAAAATCATCAATAGGTTTTTTACCATCCACTTCAGTATTTAAGACATTGTAAATATCTTCTTCAGAAATCTTAACTCCCAAAGATTTTTTTACATCAGACTTCAATCGCTTAGCCAAATCAGATGTTGTAAGAATTCCTTCTTCAATGTAAGACGAAACCAACTGACCAAGAAATTTAAAATCTTCATTGGTCCACTTAACCCCAATGCCTCCAGCTTGAACAATAGTTGGTTCATCAGGACCCTTTGGCTTATTTTGTTCATCGCGATATTTCTTCCAATCATCTAAAAGTTTAGAGCGTTTTTCGCGAACTTGCTTTACTTTTTCTTTTACAGAAATAGGCTTTTGATTTTTAGCATCAGCAACTTTGCTTTGCAGTGATGCGATTAATTCATCTGCTGCATTTAATTTTGTTGTTAGTTCATCAATCTTCGCAGATTGCTCCGAAAATTCTTCAACCACTTCACGCGGAACTGGCTTGTCGCCATTCGCTGTTTTAAAATCAGAGTAGAGTTTTCCAACTGAATAGTCGTCTCTCATCGCCATCTTCATAGCAGCAAGATTTTGTCCAGCCAATTTACCTTCATTTTTTAAAGCAGACTGAATATTTCCCAAATCAACAATGGCTTGCAATTCTTCGTCATTCGCTTTATCATATTTAGCTAAATCGCCATTTGCTTTTGCTTTATTTTTTGCATCCCTAGCGTCAATAATTTTATTTCCCACTTCTACAGCACCGCGATTTAAAATCGCCTTGCCTAGCGGGTCAGTAATTCTATCGCCAGCAATAATTTCTTGAGCAAATTTATTGAAATCAATTTCGCCTGAATCTACCAAGCGATTTGCTTCTTTATTTAATTCTTCCCACGTTTGTGTTGGAATTCCTTTTCCTAAATTTTCTGATAAATCTTCTATGCCAAGTTCCTTGCGCTGTTGAGCGCGAGCCTCTTTGCTAATGCCTGTTGTTTTTCCACCTAATGCATCAGTAACAGAATCAGGACGATTTTTTAAATGGTCTTTATTCCATTTGCTTCTATCAGCATTTTCAACCATTTCGTTGAATGCTTTTAATTTAGCCGAAAAATCACGAGGACCTTTTAAATATTTTTCTGGATTAGTAAATGCTTCGTAATATGTTTTACTAATATCTTTTGCAGCAGCAACAATTTCTTTTGGCATTTTTGTGTCTCTGCCAATTTCATAAAACCAGTGACCAGCGCCATCAGGAATTTTCTCTCCAATTTTTTCTTGTAAATCAGCAAGCTGTTGTTTTGCTTCAGCTTTTTTATCTGCTTCTTTGTATTCCTTTATTCCATCTTTTGCAATGTATGCCAATGGCTCCATCACCTGAAATTCAGCAACGCGACCATTTTTTGTTCTTACCTCTAAAAGTCTTTTTGGATAACCATAATCAGTTAATGGATTTCCTTTTCCATTTCCTTTTTCTTCACGCATATCGCCACCTTCGTAATTCTTTTTGATAATATCAAAAATCTCATCAGCATCTTTTATATCATTTACAATAATATTTGTGCGTGCTCCATCGCCCAATTTATTTGGCTTTCCTTGATACCAATCAAGAATTTTTTGTGCAGCACGAATAGGATTTTTTATACCAAAAGGCAAGACAAAGCCTTTCTTCCCAACAGCAGTAGCGCCAAGAGACTCAACTTCCTCTTTTGCGTTTTCGTAATTTTGTTCTTCGGATTTTATTGCAGACTCTAAGACGGGCTTGAGTTTTTTATCAAGCGATTCCATTTCCGCTAATTCTTCAGCAGACAAATCTTTGCCTTCTTCCTGTAGCTTGAGTTGCTTGGAACGAAGGTCTTCGCGAGCAATGCGCTCTTTTTCTACTCCTTGCTCGGCTCTGAATCGCTCGTTTTTTCTTTGCGCTTCGGTGACGATGTTATGTAGATTTGACCCACTTTGCTTTCGTCCAACTTCGCTTCCCCGAAGTGTTTCGCCCATATTTCCGAGGATTTTTTCGCGCGCTCCTGCATCGATGTAAGAGGAACGAGTTGCTCGCTTTCTTGATTCTCCATATTTTACTCCTTTTTCTTTTAGTTTCTCAGCTAAGATAGCTAGTTTATCGTCAAAATCCAAATCATGTGCATCAAACGCATCCGTAATAGTTAATGTTTTATTTTTTTCATTTATTGAATAACCATCAACACCTGCTGCTTTAAGCGCTGCTAAAGTCTTTGGTATATCATCAATATCCAACACATAGTCATACGCATTGTGATTTTCGCTATTATCCGAAACATATTCTGCTGCAATAGCAGACTCTTGTGCTTCAGGACTTAATGCTCCAAGAAGTGCAGCCATCTGCTCTGCTTGTTCAAAATTATCAACCTCAATATCTAGTCGATTAGAAACCTCCGTCACCCTGTCGCCTTTGCCTTCTTGGTTTCTGAAGCCGCCAATATTATCATCAATGCCTGTGATTTTAACACCAAGATTATGCGCTATAACGCGAATATTATTTACATATTGTTTGTACGCAGGCGATTTGCGAACACGGTCAGCGTCTTCCGCAGACTTAACATTAAAATCATAAAACGGAGCAAACATAATTGATGCCTGCTTTTTACTTTGCGCTGGAGTTAACCCTTCTTGCGCTTTTTGAATTTCAGCTTTTTTGGTAGCTTCATCCCCTTGGACTCCTTGTTCCAATGGTCCACGTTCACTCCCTGTGATTCCAGCTCCTTCTTGTGAATGTTGAAGTACGCTGCTTGCGCTTTGCTCTTGTACGGCATCTGCTTGTGTGTTAAATGGTTTACGTTCTAAATTTGTGCGCTCAGCACCTCTTGCAATTAATTCTAATTCACTATTGATTTGATTTATTCTATCCATCGTTGGAGCAGCCATCGCTACATCAAGCCCAGATGCCTCTTTCATAAGCGCAGACTTTTCCTTAATTAATTCTACCGCTTCGAATCTTTTATTTTTATCTGTAACAACTGACGGAACTTTTTCATCCGTTGCAATCATCGCACCAATATTATCTGTAATATTTTGTGCTTGCTCTGGAGTAATATTTTGTGCTTGCACTTCAGTGTTCAGCATCTCCTGAAACTGCGCAAGCTTATGTGGGTCTGATTTTAATTCAACTGCTTTATCATAAATATTTTTTGGTGTTGAGATACCAGAAAGCAACCCCATTGGTCCGCCCGCAAGAGCGCCTATAGCGGCTTGCTTAGCTACATCTAATTGTGTTTTAGAAGAAAAAAATTCTGTTCCATACGCAGGCTTATCTTGCGTAACATCGTAAATATTTTCTGCTGCCGCTTCTACTTCGCCTTGCAATCCTTCCGTTAATCCTTCTTCTCCAGCAGACACCAAAAGATTTTTTCCATACTTCTGCCCAAGCGTTTTAAATGTATCACCAACAGTTTCAAAAATTAATTGCTTTGTAATTTGCTGTCCAGCAAGTTTTTTTGTTGACTCAGAAACAAGTTCATTGATTAGTTTTTTACCAACAATATTATCTACGATGTTTGACGCTCCCCACATTTCTAATAATCCAGAAACAGGAGCAATCGTTAATGTCATAGCGCCAGCATCGGCATCAGACAATCCTGCTTCTTTTGCTTTCTTATAAACACCATCTGCCATCTGCATTGTTCCCGCAGTAACCCCAGAAAGTAATTGGGCAACCTTTCCTGCTTTGCCTAAAGCACCAGCAGGAAGAGCAGTCGAAACAATGGAGCCAGCAATATCTCCAGCCATTGATGTAACATAATGCTTGTCACTATATTTTTGGTCAATCTCAGTGCCCATGTCTTTTCCAGCAGCCTGCAATCCATCACCAAGAATATCCGTAAGTTTATTTTCTATAAACTCTTTAGGCAAACCTAGCATTTCATAAACAGCATTCCCTGGACCAACTGCACCAACATCTCCAGCCGACTCAATCAGCGCTCCTGTACCACCAACAACAGATGGTATTGTAGCGTTGTATACATGAGAAAGAAAATTACCTGTGCCTCTTACAATATCATCATTTGAATTCATATCCAAATTCTGTTGTACATCATACACTTTTTTTAGTGTAGCTTTTGAACGCTGCAATGCTGTTGCTTTGTCAAAGACTTGTTTTTCTGTAGCCTCTGTTTCTTGCGCGCTTGCTAGCGTTTGATTATAAATATCAATTAACTGCTGCTTGTTTTCTACAGGAATATCTGGATTATCTATTTTGGATTTTAAGTCATTCAGAGTTTGAATGTTTGCTTTTTGTGATTCACGCACAGCATTTAGATTGCGCGACACATCAACAATTTGCGAATCCACTTCTTGCAATTTCGCATCTGCTCTTTTAACCATTTCTGGCTTTACAAATTCACTGCGCCCTTTTCTTTGATTTGCTAAAATATCTGCTTCAGAAAGATTTTGAGTCTTCTGAAATTGTTCAGCAGAAATCATTCCAGTGGTATCAAAATTTCCCTGCGGACTTGCATCCGACTTAACAGGTGTTTGTTCTTGTGGATTTACAAAAGGAGCATTAAAACTCTTCTCCTTTGAAATAGAAGCAGGAGCGTATCCCGACTGAACGTCCGTTGATGCGGAAATACCAGAAGCCGAATTCGATTGTAACGGTTCTGTTATATTTTTTTTTTGGAGGAGGGGGAGGTAGCTCCCCGTCCTCTGACGATGTATTTTTCTTTGGTTGCGGTGGCAATAATTCTTCTTCCATTATTTTACAGTATAACCTTGGCTTGTGTAATAATCAACTAACTCTTTTTCTGAATACCCCTCAAATCCTTTTGTTCCAACCTTTGCTTTTATTGTTGCTCGCGATACAGTTTTTTTCTTCGCACCTTCTGTTTTTGTTTTTTCATCCACATGCTGAACATCAACAGTTCTTGGCGCTTTACCCTGAATAACTTCTTTTGGTTTGATGCCAAATTTATTATGAGCAATTTCTTGTGCTTGCTCCGCTGTTAATTCAATATCTTTTTCTTGATATGGCAACTCTTCTTCAGCATACGAAGGGTCTGATTTCTTTGGCGTTTTAGCTGCCAACAATTTCATTGCCGCCTTATAATCTTCAGGAGTCATTGTCGTCTGGTCAATCGTTGCTGCAAAAGTTTTTGCTTTTGCCAACGCATCATTGTACGCTTTTTTCTTTGCAATGTTTGATTTAAACACGGCATCGTTTTGTGTTTTTTCTTCTGGAGTTAATCTCGTTCCCTGAACACCGCCCGTTACATTTCCTTTGTCATCATAAGTAACCCTAACGCTTTCGTTATTGCTTTTATTCATCACTGTAATCTCACCACCGTTATCGTTTACAGTATTTGTAACATTAATGTTTTTGCTCTCATCAGGATAAGCTACACTAACAGGGTATGGCGGCTTATCATTCACTGTAATATTTCTATCATATTTTTTTGCAAAATATTCTGAAGCATCTTTTGCTCCAAGTTTATCTGTTGCTGCCTCGAAATCATCATTTGCTTGACGCATTTTTAATGGGTCGCTATGCAATGCATTTAACAGTAATTCTTTTCTTTGCTCTGGGGTATTGCTTTTGTACCCTCTGTCGTTTGGCGCTTGTTCGCGAGCATAGCCAGCTAAATCTTTATTTACAAAATCAGCTAAATCAATTCGCTCAGAAATTTGTGATGGGTCGTAATTGTAATTTCCGTTATTCGCTGGATTATTGATAAAGTCATTCATATACTCAATTGACTGCGGACGATATTTATCGTACCCTTTTGAAAGCATTTCTTTTGTGATTGCCTCAATCTGCTCACGAGTATTTTTTGATAATTCAGCTTTAGTATTTAATTCTCCTATTCTCTGTTGAATTGCCAGCAAAGCATTTGCATCGCCTGCGCGAATTGCTGAGATATTTTTTTTAACGTCATCGTACAATGCAGTTTGCTCATCAGCAAACATTTTTTGCTCACGAGGAAGTATTGATATTTTATTTAATAGTGCAAGCTGAGAATAAACGCCACTCAGCCTATCTTCTCCCGCTTTTTGCGCTTCTTGCTTTTTTATAAAATTCTGCTTTTGTTCTTGAGCCGCTTGTTCACGCAATGGCGATAAATCCAAAACCTGCGCAGCACCTTTTCCGATACCGTACAAATCAGTTCTTGCTTCACTTGGGTCAATTCTAAATCCTACTGGCATTTATATATTTTCTTTAAGTCATTCCATAAGAATTATACGGATTGTCTTTTACAATCGTATTCTCTTGGGTGTTTGGGTTATAGTTTTTCATTCCTGTTCTGCTATTTGAATCAGGAGTATAGTATTGGTTGCCAGAAGCCATTTGAGGTGACTGCTGCTGTTGTTTCCCATAATCTCCGCCAGAATTACTTGACTGAAACCCCTGTGACATATTCTGCATTCCAGCACCAATCATTGCCGTATTTTGAGCAGTAGCTTCGTAATACGGATTCACTTTATTAAACTGAAATGCCTGGTTTTTGTAGTCCGCCATATTCTGACGCTGAGCATAAAGATTCTGTTTATTTTGCATTCTCGCCTGAGAATCCATGGCTAACAAATTTCCATAAGCATCATTTTGCTGTTGATTCAGGGATTGAATTCCAGCTAAACCACCCTTACGAGAACCACCAGCAGACAGCGCAGCAGCCGAGCCTCTTTGTAAGTTTTGAATGTATTGTTGCTTTTGCTCCTCTGGAAGTCCCTGTAGTGCATCTTGTTGGGCAGCAGTTAAATTCTGCGCTATCTCTGCGGGAATCTCATAGGTTGGGCGCTTGTTGCGTTTTTGCTTATATAATCCATACGCTGTTTGAAATGCGCCAAGCGTAACACTTGCGCCTCCTCCAGCCCAATTCGAAATACTACCTGTTGCGTCTCCAGCCATTTTTTTATCTTTAAAATATTATGTAAATATATGTAACATTTATGTTACAAATGTAACATGGCAAAATTTTATTGAATGTTATGCAGATTGCTGATTATGAACTGAAAATCAACAGCATTTATCTTATTGTAATTAGCAGTTTTGTATTTGAATTTAGCCAAGAAAGTGCGGTCTCTCATTACATCACCCGCAAAAAGAGGTAATTCTGGCGGAACAACATTTGGTGTATTTGCATCACGCAAAACAGGAGCATATTGATTATTCTCCAGTTCTCTGAAATCAGTATCCAAAATATTAGATAGCTGACCATTTGGCGTAGTGATTTCATATACATCCCAAGGAGCATTTGTTTCTTCTCCAATTGCTTCAAGAATTTTTACATTACTTGGATTAGCATTGCATATCACCCAAAACTCAGAAGGATATTGAAAGCCATAGAAATTATTGTAAACAGTATTTACATTGTGCTTCCACAATGCCCCGTCCTTAAACGAAATTATGCCTGTATTAGCAGAACACATTCCTTCAGGATTATAAGAATAAAATGTACTCCATTGATTTTCTTTTTCATTCCACGCCAATGTTTCTGCGGAAATTGGAGGCAAAGGAAACGGTCTTACCATTTCATTGAAAGCAATGATATACTCATTGAACTTAACATCGTACACACCAAAAATTTGTGGTGTTTGATTTGCCTCTAAATATTCTTTGCATTTATCTGAAAAGAAATTATGCATAAAACCTGTGTTGGAAATCGGAGTCAATCCATCAATTGATAATCGCAAAACCACACCGCGATTCAAATCAATAAAATATTTTGATGTACCATAAACTGCAAAGCTTTCTGGATTTTTTCCAATACCAAATTCTCCTTGATAGTAATCCACTTGCGGACTCATTACAGTGCTTGAAACACCAACAGTATTATTTCCAGCAGCATCACTATAAATTAATCGCTCAATTGGAATAAGCCCACACTTGAGTTCCTGCAACATTGTCAGCCCCATGTCTTCCCCAAAGAATTTTTGAATGGAGCCATATCGCTGGTCATAAGACTGAAAGTTTGTATCTAAATAAACAGTGCTTAATCCATTAATGTCTGTCTCAGGAATAAATACCTCTGACCAAAAGGCAGTACTCTCGCGAGTAGTTCTTTTTATTGTTGCATCAATTCTGTTTGGTCTACCATAATCAGCAGCGTCAGATGTAAACACATTGCTTGCGCGAGATGTTTCAATCCAAGAATACAATCTGTAAATAGTTGATGTCAAGAAAATCTCATACGGCATATCACACAACCTTCTGAAGCAGTCACCACTACCAAGCGTTCTTTCAGCCGCGCGAACAACTTCGCCTGGACCAGAATTATATGCAGGACCAACAAGAACAAATCCGTTTGTATCTATATCAACCGTAGTTGCTGTGAATGCAACAATAGAACCGTAGGAACTAAAGAAATTCGGAACCATAAACTTAACATTGTCTCCGATAATTAATCCGTGTCCAACAGGAACAACAGCACGATAAATGCCCGCTCCCAAGAATGACGATGATGTCATTGGAACAATTAATTGGTCTCCTCCAGAAGCCTGATGAACCCAGTTTCCATAGGCATCATAACCAAGCGTTCCTTCTTCTGTAATTTCGTATGTTAATTCATTATCATTTAAAACTTGTTGCGCAGGAGTATAAATTTCAAATAAACATCCTGGTAATAAATTTAATGGGGCAGTCGGATTCGCGGGGTCAATAATCATACTCACAACACCAGGAACGCCCGCTGTTAATTCAGTATCATTGAATGGGAAAAAAGCTGTTATTTCATCCGTAACCAATCCTGCTGTACCAACAAAAGGCGGCACATAAGGCGGGAAATAAGGATTTGCGGGAATTAGCGTATAGTTTGGATTTGCAATAAAACGAATTCTATCTCCTTTTGTAAACTCATAAACAAGTTGTGAATTTCCGTTCTCTACCAAATACCTTCCTGTAATATTTGCAATACCAATGGTTAAATGAACAGCAGCAGCAGGTGATGTTGGGGCGCCAACTTCATTGTTGTATTCAATTCGCTCAGCAGCAAATTGAACATATTTTCTCATCGTCTCATTCTTGCTTCTAAGAATTTGATAACGCGTAGCCCATGCTGGAGGACGATGATAAATCCAAGCTTGTACGCTTGGAACATACATCATGTCTAAGTTTGGTGTTCCGTGAGGAGCAGCGTATAATGGGTCTGTCAAAAACGGAACATATAAAAATGTTCCAAATCTATCATTCACATATTCCGTTGATTTACCTGCGACCAAATTTGTTAAACTGCTTCTGTTCCCGAAATCATCGTAATAAACAATTCCGTATTTATATGCTCCGCCAGCTTTTAAAAATGTCTTATCAACAAAAAATTCATTTGTTGGCGGAGGAGTTAATAATTCAAATGATAGCGGCAAGCGCATATCAATATTTGTAGGGTCAAAATTCTCTGTAACATTTCCCCAAAATAATCTACCCTCTGTGAACTCCTCTGCCTTTGCGCGCTGCGGAACATTGCTATAAAGCGCTTCGCTTTCTGTAATCGCAAGCTGAACATAATTTCCATCATTGTAAAACGGAAGAACATACGATGTATCGCTCGCTATATTTAAGTTTGCTTTATTCAAATCAGCGATTAAAGAATAATCAAGCAATCCGATTTGTTTTGCAGCAACTCTTATGCGTGTAACAATTCCACTTCCTGTAGGAACCGTTAATGTAATTTTATTATCCTGCTGATTGAAATCTTCACCTGTAACATTTGTGCCAGTCATTGCAACTGTTGCAGGAAAAACATACCTTGAAATCGGAGACCACGAACTCATTTCTCCATCATCATAAACAAACTGAACCTTGAATGTAAAAAATTTCTTAAACAAGAAATTCAATAATTGATTTGGGTCAGTGCTCCAAACATACGTTGGAGCCGTTGGTGATGGCTGCTTTATTCTAGTAATAAAACGTGACTCAAATGGTGACGGATAACCATTAACAAAATCTCCAGCAGAAAATGCTTTTGCTTTTTCTACATTTAATTTCTTTGGTTCATTGTAAACATTTGCATCATCAGCCTGCACATAATTGTCGGTCCACCCAAGCAAATGATTGTCCTTGTCTTTTTCAACAATTGTTATTCCAGTAATTAAATGGTCTTGACTGAAGTTTAAATAAAATGGCTTAGTCGCAGCCTCCTGCAACACCAATGCAATTAAATCCTGCGTGTAATCATATTCTAAAATAGAATGGTTGTTAGCAGAATTCCAAACGAAATAATATATTTTTTTTGATTTTAAATCTTCCTTAGAGCCTATTACCACATTGTCTCCAACAGGTAAAGTGTATGACACCAGTGTATTTCCAAGAACAGTTTCTATTGCGCCTGTTTGGTCGTTATCAGAAGAGAGCACGCGGACATTTAAACGCTTGCGTGCTTTGCCTTCGCCCATGTATTCTGAACTCGTATCTGAATCCATTCCAGCTAAAAAAACTATCTTCTGTTGCATTGCTTACATCTTCGGGCTAGCCATGTTGCCAGTAGCGAAAGCCGCCACCCATTCTTCTTTTGTAGAAGAATTAAACATCATGCGCATTAAACGATTTGAATCATTAAAATTCTTTTCAGCCAACTGCTGTTCACCTAATGGCTTAGAGCTACGTTGTTTGTATTTCCAAAAAATCCAATCCTTTAATGCCTCTACAGCAAAAGGATGCACCTGATAATCTCCGTCATCAGAAATGTTTATATCTGCTAAATACTCTAACACAACAGTTGGTGGCGCACCACTTGTGTTCACACCATTTGTATTATTTGTATTTGTAAAAACAGTTGATGGGCTTGTTAGATTTGCAAAAAGAATTTGATTCTTTGCAGGATTGATTCTGTAATATCCAAAGACATTATTATCAGCACCAATGCCAAACATTCTTCCAACAAATTCTCCATTCACATAATTGTCTGCAATCAATGGAGTGCCTACAAATGGAATTGCGTTTATTAAATCTCCATTGCCATTATTTCCATGACCAACAGGAACACCACAATCATTGTATGATTCATTTAAGCAAAGACTTTCGTCTAAGCCAAGGCAATATAATCTACCATCAATACATAATGCTATGCGCGTATAACGCACGTAGTCACAAGGCAAATCAGCAGTATCGTTTGCATTTATAATTAACTCTCTCACCTTCGGATAACCAGAAGTGTTGAAATTTGTTCTTCGCAAAAAGGCAATACCAAACTGGTAGAAGCGCGCAAACTTATTTGTTTGTGACTCCCCTAATTCAATTAACATTTCGTTAATCACATTTGATAATGTATAGTCTGTTCCCATTTTTTATTTATTTTTCTGGAACTGGTCCTGCAAATTTTTGACTTACCATCGCAATGATTTGATTAATCATGTCAGGAGGTATATTTAATTCTGCTCTTACATCAACATTTGTTAATCCAAGAACAAGCTTCAATAAAATATTTTGTGTATTTGCCGCAGTCATTTTTGGGAAATACATTTTTGTTCCTTCAACAAAATAAGTTTGTCTTCCGCCTAAAACACTAGCCTTAATACTATTCCACATCGACATACTTCCAGCGTTTATCATTGCAAAAGGAAATGTTTGCCCTTTTAAATACGATACTTGATTGATGCCATATCCGCCAGGAAGCGCTACAGAAGAACTCGGAATTACGACATAATACAAGTCGGTAGTCACATCTACTGCTGGAATCAAAGGAGATTCTTTTCCAAATGTGAAAATTAATGAGCCATCTACTTCTACAACACCATCTTGTTTTCCTTCATACCAAAGTTGTTTTGTAACAGTTCCAAAACAATCCAATACGGCAGCGATACACACCTGTATAACTCTATCAGGATGCTCTTCTTGAACCTGTTCTGCGATGCGAAAAATTGATGACACCATTATCCGTTGACGTTATTCTCGTTTTTAAATTGATTTGCGAAGCCCGCTAACTCGCCATCCTTAAGGTTCACACCAATAAATGATAAGTAAAGCGCAGCCACTTCGTTAATAAAATTTTCTGTCCACTCAAAATCTGTTGATGTTAGTGGGTTATACACGGGTCTTCCAGAAACAACCGTAAAGCCCCAAATTGGCTTCACTGGTTCTCTCCAATAGTCCCACATAATAATTCCTATATCTTTTGGAAGAAGTCTTATTACAACATCGAAATCAGAAAACTTTGGAAACTCCTTTGTCGGCAACATTAATTGCGATGCAGTAATTTTTCCGTATTCACTATTTTCAATTTCTTCTATCGGAACTTCAATTCCAATGCCTGTTGATGGCGGCACATAATATCCGCGCATAGAAGTTGTTTCCAAAAAATTTGATGGGTATGCAAGCGTGCCTGTTGGCGGAACACTTGTTGTGAGATTCTTAAAAAAGAAATCCATAAACAAAGTAGATTCGCCAGTTTGTAAAAAAACATTTCTGTCTTTTTCAAACAACTGGAGTTGAGCCTGGTTTGCAAGGAGGTTAAACTGTGACGGAGAAACCGTTCCACCAATTTGAACTTTATTTGCAATAAACTCAACGAATAATTTAAACGTATTTATGTTTACCGACATTATACAATTCTCAATAAAGTGATTGAACGCCCAACAATGTTACCTGCAACCGCATTTGAATCAATTTGAAACTTCACAGTATCCCCAGCGGTTAAGAAAATAGGAATCGCAGGGACAACAAGTTTGTTTGTTATCGATACGCCTCCCAGCGCAGCACTAACAACTTGTCGGTCTGCGTTAATTGGCGTAACATCATTTTTTACTAATCGATACGCAAGCGTAACATTCGCTCCATTCCCTACCATGTCAGCTTCTGCCATGATTATATGTGTTCCTGTCTCTGAAGCAGTGGCTGTACATGCCGTAACAAGAGTACCCACAGCAAGCGGAATCGGAAACGCAACGACAGATTCAGCCGAAACGGCTGTTAGGGCTACCGATACTGTGTATGTGGTTACGCCAGCTACAGTCGGACTTATGTCAACGGAAATTCCATATCCTTGGTCAACAATTGATTTTAATCCATTTACCGTAAATGTCCTAACGCCAGCAATTACTCCAGAATCAACAACAGTTATATTGTCTCCTGGCGCAACAACTGCTGCGTAAAGTGTATTTACAAAATTTACAAATGTTGTACTTAATGTTACCGTGTATGTTGTTGTTGAACCAACAACTACAGGAGTTACAACTACTGTTGCGTCTCCACTTTCTACGATTGTAGTATTTCCTGCACCGCCCAAACCTGTTACCAAGCCTGCTTCTGAAGAGCAAGAGCAATCATCAGTAAAATTACCGATAAGCTTCATGCGCTCTAAATATCCGTTTACATCATCAGGCTTACCACATTCAATTGCAAGTTTTGCTAATTGAACTAATGCCATCACTTGAGCAAACAACATTGTTAATCTGTCGTATTCAATAGGATTACATTGTGCTGCAACCATTTGCTGTTCGATAGAACGAATGCCACAATACACGGCACACACATAAGTGCAATCAACTACAACTTCTTGTGCGCCCGTTATACTATCCACTACAGTTAATCCGTCAGGGAAAACATACGTTGCTGTTGTTGTAATTTCTGTTGATTGCGTTCCGTTTGCGAACTGCTCAAAACCAACTGAAATAACTGCCGCAGCAGATACCAAATTCGGTAAGCCAGAACCCAAAGGAAATTCTAAAACATGCTGTCTTGTTATTGATGGCAATACGCCATTCACTACATAGTTTGTAGTATCAGTAGAGGTAAATAAAGGAGAAACGCAGTCAACAGTCTGAATAATCGCCACCGCTGGTCTTACGTATCCGTATGTTACAGTATTTGTAATAGTATAATATTCAAGTGTTGCAGAGTTATAAACGCTGTAAGCAATTGTATACAAGCCCACTTCTGGGAAGCCATCAACACCTAAAGGCAATTGAATTACCGTTTGATTTATTCTATCAACACTGTTGCGAATATCGCAACCAGCATTAGAATAATCAGTGTTATTGTAGATTACAACCCCACTAGGAGAAGTTATATTAAAAACACCATTCACATCTGCCAACAAAATTCCTTGACCTGCATAGTCTGCTGTATCTTCAAGAATGAATTGTTTTGGACTTAATACTAGATTGAATTTGGTAGTAAATGAGATAGTTGCCATAGTTGTGTAACTTTTATGTTACAAATGTAACATTGGCGTTCTAACAATTATAAAAGAGGAAAAAAAAATACCCCGAATTTCTCCGAGGTATTTCTGTTTTATGCAGGTTCTCCTTTTTTAGCTTTTTCGATTTCATATCGCAAGCTTTTCAGCATCTGCGGATTTGATTTCAATTTTTCAACAAAGCCTTCTTTTTTCTTGCCGCTTTCTCCTTTGTATTTATACCACATTGGCGCTTGGTAGACAACCACCTTTAGCTCCAACGCTTCTTCCAAAAGGTCTAGTAGCTCTGAGTCTGATTCAGAAACAGCAGGAAGCGGCTCTTCAATTTTCTTGGCACCATTTTTCATTGCCGCAATTTCTTCTTCCGAAGGAACATGCATCTTTGTTACAATTACAGGTTCTGGTGTTAATAAATCAACAATCGTTGAATACATTAATTGTCCTTCATCTGTTGATAATTTACGAACCAAAATATCAATTGGGCTTTGCCCAGCAGCAGCTACAGCGATTGGCTGATATGGATTGTTTTGCCATGAGATTGAATTTGTAGCAGAATCTTGCACCAAGAATCCTCTATCAAGCGCTTCAAGCACATAGTGTTTTTTACGCATCTCAGGATTTTTCAAATCCTTGAAAAACTTCTCTGGGTCACGCATTGCTATAACTTTTAAGTTATGGCGTATTTCGTCATGCTCTTGATTTAATGGAATATTTAATACACGCGCATAAGCGATTACCTCATCCAAAGAACCGTTCCAACACCAGTTAGTTACCTCACTAACAAGCTTGTCTTTAGCGATTTCTTTTGATACAGCAACTGTATTGTCCACTAATTCAAAGACAGCATTTACTCCTGGTCTTCTATTTGGGTTTGTTTGATTCTGATTAGATTTCATTAAGAATTCTAGCATCAATGCATCAGAACCATCGACAACTTTTCTTCCATTCAAGAATGTTACAGAATAGTTTTTCTTTGGAACATCTTTATCTGGAGACTGTTGGTCCTTGTAGATAGATGATTCCCCAGGAAGAATTCTAATAACCCTTTGAGTCAAATTGCCAGCTTTATCTCTTTCGGAAATAGTAGCAGAATTTGGAATAGAAAATTTACCAACATACATAATTGGTTGGTTTGTTTTTGGGTCAATAATTGAAGACCCTGTATTTCTTTTTAGTAATCGGAATGTGAATTGTTTTCCTTCGGTCTTGCCCAAGGTATAGTCCGCGTAGGACCCTTTTTGTAGGATAGTTTTCATTTTATTTGATTAGATTAAATTAAATTTTATTAAAAAAAATAAAGGGGAGAAGTTGTCTCCTCCCCTTTGTATTATTAGGCTGCAACACCTTGTAAAGTGACAAAACGATTTGCCCCGAACGCCTCGAATCCAGAATGACTTCTGAAGTTGATAGCAATCGAGTCATTTTCATTTGTGTAAATTCCACCAGTACCACCTGTTAACCACTCTTCCCACTCACGATTTTTTTCGTTTTTCACGTAATTCACGCGAATAGCAGGAACTTCAGTTTTTTGTTTTGTGTCTCCAATTGCATAAATTTCTTTATTCATTGGAACAAAAATTGAAAGGTTTTCATAGATGTGTCCAGAAGCACCTAACATTGTAGGGTTGTTGAACATTTGGTAAGTCATCAAGTGAGATGTGTATCCTAAAGTTTGGAATGAATCAAAACCGAAGTCAACATATTGTTTTTGTCCACCAGAGAATGCACCGTATTGTACACCACCTTCTTTCATCTCAGCACGAACGAATGATTCGATTGCTTGACGATTTCTGATTGATGTCCACACAGAGTACTCAGTTGTACCAGCATTTTTATCAATAGAGTCAGTGATGATTGTTTGGTAGTCATCCAATGTTAAACCAGCGTTGATGTTGAATTGAACAACAGCATTGTAACTTGAAGCGAAAGGAATTAATCCCTCAGTACGAGTTAAGGTTGCGTCATAAGCATTCACGCCTGTAGCAGAAGTGATTTTTTCACCAACTACCCATTTTGTTTCACGGAAGTTTCTGAATCTGCGGAAAGTTGCTGATTGTCCTTTAAACCACCAAACATCTTTTGTTTGACCTTTCCACTCGTATGACTGCCATGTAGCCTCACCTAATGAAGTACCAGTAGTTGAATACTTGTCATTCATAATTTCAGCCATGTTGTAATACACGAATGAACGAGGGTTGAAAGGAGTTGCTTGGTCTTTTCCTTCTCCAACTGAAACACCTAAGTTAATAATGTTGTCTGCTGAAGTTGTTGTTGGTAATGCGATACCGTTTGTTGAAGTTGCATCGAATGTGTCAGCTCCAGGAGTTACTGCTGTAACCACAGCTTGCGCTTGGTTAGGGAACAATAAAATGTCGTTAACACGAACTGGCAACAAATCAACTTGTGTACCTGTTGCTACATAAGGCTCAACTGGTGTAGCAGGGAAGTTGTTAATGTAATTGGTTGCGTCAATCGTGTAAGTGATTGTTGCCCCAACAACACCTGTACCTGTACCAGCAGCAATTACTACTTGGTGGATACGGTCTTCTTCCATGTGACGATAAGAGATAGCAGCGATATAATTTGTTCCGCCAAGCATATCCATTAAGCCTGTTAAATCTTGTGTTCCCCAAACTTTTGCCTCTTTAGGGTCAATAGTTGGTTTTAATAAATTGTATGCTGCGTTCGACCCAATCCAATTGTGTGAACCTTGCACTTGTACGGCTGATGGTGCTGTAAAACTCATTGTAATAAATCGGTTATTCTACACACCGACAGATTTTATGTTAATTTATTTTGCGAAGCTTTAATTGCAAGTGCAATTGCTTCTGCTTCAGTTGTTGCTATCGGACTTCCGTTTGGATTGTCACCAGGCTTGAACGAAGCATTTTTCAAATCATTTTTTACAAAACCTTTTGCTCCGTGTGCCATACCATCCTTAAAAGCGTTTTGCACTGCTTCATCGTAGGTGTCATTTTTGACAAGCATTTCGAAGAGTTTACGGTCATTTATTTTTACGTTGCCTCCCGCATCTTTTTCGGCAAACTGATTAACAACAACAGCTAAGTCCGATGTCATAAGCTTCATCATCTCACCAGCTTTTTTACGAACGGCTTCCGATGGCTTGTATTCAAAGGTTTCTTTTGTATCCTTGTCAATCTGAATCTGAGTAACTAGACTTGCTCCTTTTGCAATTAATTCGTCATCAACAAATTTTGCGTGGGATTCAAGAATCTGCTTTCTTTGGTCAGCATCAATTTTTAGTTGCTCTTGATTCACTGGATTAACAAATGTTCTGTCCGCTTTGTACTTCTCTAGGAATTCCAAATCATTTTGAGCATCACTCATCATAATTTCTCGGTTCGCTATGTCAGCTTCAGTTAAGTCAGCATCATCTTTATTAATCCATTCTTCTACTTTATATTTTTCATTTATTTTGTAGCGTAGTGTTCTGTCAGACAAATTCTGGTTCTCAGGTTTTCTTCGCATTGCTTCCAATACGATTTCTTCTGGGTCAGTCATCGCCCCAACATCCAAAGCTTGTAGCTTAAAGAAATCTTCATCTAACTTTATCCCGCTTTTTTTAAGCGCTTTAAAGTGTTCGATTTCTGCATCCACATCTTCTTTTGGAGTATCTAAAACAGCTTTTATTTCTTCAAACTTTTTAAACTTTCCACCTGTGTTTTCTTCCAAATACTTTTCTAATTGCTCGTCAAAGTTTTGTGGCGCAGGTGGATTGTTTTTTAGCGCTTCGGCATCAGCTAACGCTTTTGCTTGAGCAGCCTCAGTTTCTTCCGCTGTCAAAGAACTTGGTGCTGGCGGGTCAGCTATTGGTGCTGGAGGCGGAGGGTCTGCAACTGGTGCAGGCGTGTCCACCTTTGGCGGTTCATTATTTTTTGCTACAGCTTGTTGCGCAGCAAGTAATTCTTCGTCTGAAAATTCCATTTGATTAGATTTTATTTGATTAAATTAGAGTGTAACTATTATGTTACAAATGTAACATCACTGTTTATTGCTTTACAAAAGAGGAAAATTATTTTTTCGCTGTCTTCTCAGGCTTTGGAGCAAGTTGTGCCGCCAGCTCTATTCCTTTGTGGTCAGCAAGATGCCCCATGTGAGTTGTAATCACACTACTATCATGTTTAATGTGCTCGGTCTCAACCTTGCTCTCAGCAGCCACTTGAGCAGAAACTATCTTGCCTTTATTGGCAGCATCCTGAACATTTACTTTACCCATCACGCCAATTTCTGCAACTGTTGCCGCTCCTTCATTTTTCAATTGCTGTAATGCCATAGCACGCTCAAATGCTTTTTGTGCATTCGCGTCTTCCATTTGCATTTGCGCCTCAAGCACAGAAATTTTATTTTGAGTTAATGTTTGGTCAAGTTGCGCTTGCGCTTCCGAAGCCGCTTGTGCCGACTGTTGCTGAATGTCACCATTTTGTTGCTGTAATGCTTGGGAAGCTTTTTCAGCATTCTTGCGATTTTTGGCTTCCAAATAAACAAGCAGTTGTGCTGCGAGCTTTGGATTCTCTTTCATAACCTGCTTGATTCTAAAGGCATCCGAAGGAGTTAACATTTGACCTTCGATTCCAAGCCCAAGCATTTGAATAATATCTTGCTTCTCTTTGTCGTCAGGAAGTAATTCTATTTTAATTCCCATTTGAGCCAACGCAAGCTTCTTACCAACTTGCAACACCTTTGTGGAGGATGCGCCTATAGCGGAAGTGAAAGCTTCATTATCATACTCTAAACTATCTTGTATCATCAGCGCTAATTCTTTCATTGATGTATCAACCAGTTTTAGATGAGCATTGAATAGTGGACGAAGAGAATCGTTTGTTGCTTGTATTGCATTATCCTGAACACCAAGTCCTACGTTTGGCGTAGCTGATGCAGGGTCCATAGCTGGATTAATCCCAACCACTTCATATATTTGCTGTTTTTTAAATTGCCAAACCTCGATGAGCGAGCGAAAAGCATCACTAACCCCGCCACGCAATTCTGTGATAACACGGTTATTAATCACATCGTTTTCTTCTGTGATGGAAGAGAAAATTAAATTACCTGTTTGTTCGTATATTTTTAACACATCAATAGGCTTCATTTTATCGCCCATTGCTTTTGCTGCATCCATTAAACCGCGCACATCAACTGCAACACCAGGAGGTTTTGCTTTAATAAGCATCGTTTGAAAGGCAAGATTAGCAAGGTTTACCGCGTCTTCATGCGGAATCATTCTTTCCACATGAGACTTATTTTTCATATCATAAATTCCTGGAGCAATTAACTTTATTGGTAGCGTTGCTTTTGGGCTATATGAACCATTTATTTTTTCACGAGGAATATTGTAACACTTTTTGTGGTCAAGAATATACTCCGAATTAATAATCCACTTTCCTTCGTATAGGTTTTGGATGTCACGCGACACCTGCTCTGCATCAGCATCTGGGCCAGTTGATTTTACTTTTCCGAATTTTTTTCTACGCCCCTTTACAACCTTAAATTCACGCTCCTCTTTGTCGATTGCTAGAAAATAATATTCAAGAACCTGAATATTGAAATTGTAGTATGGCGCTGAAATCCCGTTGTTATCTGCGTTTGAATAGTAGCCTTCGTAAGATACACCCCAACGCCAAGCAGGATTATTATTTTGCCCAGCATTTGTTTTTGCCATGTTATACAACTGCTCTTGAGAGAATTTTTTCATTACTGAAATCTCTCCGATAGTGTATGACTTTACTATGGCGATGTATGGTATGTTTCTGAAATCATCGTACTTAGAATACGGTGTAATAATATCTACAGGGTCAACTCTTTCAATTCTTAGATTCCAATCTTCATCATAGAATCGTTGAATAGCCGCTCTTTTCAAGACAACCAAATCACGCAACACCGCTTCGCGAGAAGACTCAAACATATTGTTACTTAAAACAAAATTGAAAGCTTCTTCCATTGCAATGCTGGTTTCTTCCTTAAAATTCATCTGCATGTGAAGCTCTACTTCATCATCCGATTCAGGAACATACTTATGCTTTGGAACTAATGGGATACCAGTTTTTTGCTCAATCTCATCAGAGATTGGCTTTAAAAACATATCCGCGTACAACTCATTACGAGCATCATCAAATCTGCTTTTTGCTTCTGGGTCAATAGCATTACACTGAATCTTAAAACCAACAGCAGACATACGACCAACAATTTTATCAACTGTTGTTGCTATAATATTTACTGGGGAATAATCAAGGTTTAGATAAGAGGTGTTGGGAATCCCCTTTAAATTTTTATATTTTTCAATGGATTCAAACCCTTCTGCGTATTGACGATTAATAATGTCACGCTGGCGCTGCATATTGTACTGCACCGAGTTTGTTATGTATGTCCCCCAAATGGCTTTTGCATACTGCTTGCCATATTCTTCTGTAGCTTTTTTTTCTTTACTTGCTAGAATATCAGGAAAGGGAGAAAATGTATTCTCTTGTGCCATGTGTAACTTTTATGTTACAAATGTAACATTGGGTTACAAAGGATTACAAAAGAGGAAAAATTTATTCAATGAGCCTACTCATTGTTCCAGAGCTATCAAACGTATCAAACAGCTTAATTGGCTCGCGCTTTGTCTTTTTTGGCATATATTTTCTTACCCCAAGTATTGCTAGTCCACCACCAACCATGCTATCGAATTCCGTCCACTTACGGTCAAAATCAAATTCCTTCCAGTTGTTTAAAAGTTTATTAAAGTAACACCTGCCCATATACGGCTCCCTACCCTCTTCTTCAACAAGCCCAACTCTCTGAATAATGTGTGATTGCGTAGCATAAATAAGCGCCATCCTTGGCTCGTCTCCAGACATCGGGATTCCTGGCTCCTCCATTTTTTGCGAGGAAGCAGTTTGTGTTTCTTCTGGTCTATGCATTAAATACTTTATGTATCCTCTTCTTCGAAAGTGATTAATGGTTCCAATCTTATTGCTTTCAATTAAAATTTCCCATCCATAAAAAACAGCTTGCAAAATCATATCCTCCCACATCTCTTCTGGTAAGTCGGGACGACACACATACTCAGAAACAAAGTTTCCTGTTTCTGGTTGCATTGGATTAAATCTAGTTAATCCATAACTTGCAGCATCCGACTTTCTATCATCCACTGTTGTTTTGTTGTCATACGGGTCAAGCCCAAATGCGCCAGCATCAGTGTTGCCAGGACACTTCAGCCCGTTCTTCATAAGGATTTTATTTCTGTCTTCCAGTTTTGGCATCCAATAAATTAACCACTTTCCTTTTTCGTTTGGATGCCAAACAACCTTGGAGTCAAGCACTCCACCCTCCCACTTAAAATCTCCACGCACTAAAATTTTATCTAAATCAATGCTATCGTTGTGCTCTAGCTGTTGGTCAATCTTATCTGTATCATACATAGAAAGCTTTGAGTCAGTCACCCAGATGTCAGCTTCGCGCAAAGGAAATTTTCTTTTCTCAGAATTAAGGTCGGCCCCTTTTAAGATGCTTCTACGATTCATAAAATAATCGTATGCTTTTTGACGTAAAGAATTTCCATACTCATCAATAAAAACCTCACCTTTCACAACCTCTACATATCCGTAATCCGCTGGTTTAAACAATCGATATAAACCGTTTGCTGTTTGTCCGTTGCCATCACGCTTTGCAGGATTTGCTCTACTCCAAACTTTTTTACAATTCTTCCCGCCTTTTCTTTCCATTTCTTCTACGGTAGTTGTAGCAATAATTTTTCCGCGCCCATACGCACTACGCCCAGCACGCAAGCACTCCTTAAGTGTATTCATTCGCTCATCCACATTAACTTCAACGGTTTTTCCTATCTCATCACACAAAACCCTATGTAGCGTTTGTCCGTCATACGCAGCAACAGAAGCGCTTTCAAAATCTATAAAAGAATTTAAAACATCTTCGTCTTCTTTTTCTTGAGTCTTGGTGGTCTTTGTAGATGGAGCAGAAAAACTTATTGATTTTTGTGGACTACTATTTCCTGTGTCGATAGGACGAAAAAAGTATGGTAGTTTTTTCCATGAAAAAATAAGCTTTGCAAATATTTTCTTTCCATCTCCCTCTGTCTTTGATTGGATTCCAGCCTGCACATTATACTTTCTGGAAATTGGCTCATAAAGAATACAAATACTTTTTACGGTTTTACCTTCCCCGCGATTCGTGATATAAACCATTCCATCGCACACTGGGTCATCCTCACACATCTTCCAGAAATAAAAAAAATCTCTATCGCAGTCAATGTAAATTGGATAGCCCGTGTTAATGTACCACCAGTTCAAATAAAAATAATGCATACCAGTGATGTATTCAATCATTCCGTTGTTGTAGAACCAATAACCATTCAAGCGCTTATCCCATTCTTTTCGGATAAACTCTTTTCTTTTTTCTGGGTCCAACCTACGAAAGTCTTTAGGTAATTCTGTGCGAATAAATTTCTGTTCTTTTTGAGGAAGGCTGTAATTGGCGATATGCTTAGCCGCAGGAGGCTCTGGAAGCATTATCGTGTGTTCTCCAATTTTCCGCTCACGAATAAATTCATGTGGTTTTTGCATCATGCCTTCTGCTCATTTAAAAACTGTTCTACACCATCATCTTTTGTGAGCATTTTTTTTGCCTCTAAATTTGCAGCAACAACATCAGCAGGATTCATTTTAGCCTGAAGAGAATCAAGCACCTTAATGTAGCTACCCAACTGCTCAGTAGACTCAGTAACTTTTTTCATTGTCTTTGCTGAATCTTCAGAATCAATATTTATGTCAATTTTTTGAATTTGACTATTGATGCTGTTAACAATTTTTTTTATAGAAATATATGTTTCAGTGTATGGACTGTCAGTGTAAATGCGAAGTTTGTTTTCAAGGTGTTCTATGTACGCGAGCGCGTTCTTATCCTTGATTATAGGCTTTTCCATTTGATTCGATTAGATTAGATTTAATTTTAAAAACAGAAAGAGGGTCCTTACTCCCTCCTTCTGCCAATGTTTAACCATAAAAACTATAGATGAACTTATAGTGCGTTTACTGTAGTTTGCACCGATGCTGGTGTTGCAACTACATATAATATTTCATACGCTGAGCGCTTAGAATCATAAGTGATTTGTGCTCCTGTTCCGCTTGGAGCAACCTGCCCAATAAATAAGTTGTTGATATAGCGAGTTACTGCACCTGTTTGTGTTACCACAGCAAATGTATTTCCAGCAACAGTATTAATTGCAGCAGGAGATTCAGATACGCGAATAATTTCTGGAGCAGCAACACCTTGATTCCAATACGTGATGTCAGTTCCAGCGGCAGTGTCATCCAAATAAATGATGTTATCACTGTTGATATAAATTACTGTTCCATCTAATAATGTTACAGCTTGTGTTCTTTGTGCCGCAGTATCAATTGTAACCAACGATTGCGTTACAAGCTTTTGAACGTAACGGTCTTGATTGTCGATGTAACCGATTAACGTATTAGCTCCACTTGCTAGGAACTTTACGATTTTGTTCGCGGATAACTTTATCGCACCGCCAGTGATGCTTATAGTAAGCGAGATAAGTTGAGATGCCTGTACAGCCATTTTATTTTTAGTTTAAGTTTATACTTGTTACAAATGTAACATTTATGTTACAACGCAAAATAAAGAGGAAAAAAAAAGAGCATCATCTCTGATGCTCCCCACGCCATGTGTATTTTGCAATTATTTTTTGGCAATCTCCACAACCATACAATGTGATGTAATTATTGCTCCAGCAACTGATGCTGCATTTTGCAATGCACAGCGAGTTACTTTTGTTGGGTCAAGAATTCCTGAGTCAAACAAGTTTTCGAACATCCTTTTCTTGATATTGTATCCAACATTTTGCTCTTTAATGCAAATCTCTCCAAGAATTTTTTCATCAAGCCCTGCATTTTTAAGCATCTTAGCCAAAGGCGCTTCACAAGCTTTATCAACAATGTTTTGTCCAACTTTTTCATCGCCTTCTAATATTGAGCCACCAGAAATGGGAGCCATACTAGCGCGCAATAACGCAACACCTCCGCCAACAACAACGCCTTCCTCTACAGAAGATTTTACTGCGCGCAATGCATCATCCACGCGCGCAAGCTTTTCTTTTTGCTCAACATCTGTTGGAGCGCCAACCTTAATGATTCCGATAGAGCCATTGATTTTAGCAAGACGCTTCTCCCAAATCTTTTTAATTTCTTCATCCTTGTGCTCCTCCATCTGCACCTGCACCGTAGCTTTCAGCTCATCGATTTTATCTTTCTTTCCACCGCCTCCAATTACTAGCGTAGTGTATTCAGAAACAATTATTTTCTCAGCAGAACCCAAATGCTTCAGCTCAATACTCTGAAGTTTCAACCCATATTCATCACGAATAACAGTCGCTCCAGTCATTGCAGCAATATCTTCTAGGTGTTCTCTTTTGTAAGCCGCTGGAGATTTCACCAGACAGTTTCTTAAAATTCCTTTGTGGTGATTCATTAACATTGAGCTATAAAACTCTCCATCATAGTCTTGCGCAACAATAAGCAGTGGGCTTCCAAGCATATTTGCTTTTTGCAAAAGCATTAACAAATTTTCAATCTCCTTCATTGTGTTGATAGAGTAATCTGTTACAAGCACAAGTGCATTATTTAAAATAGCGCGCTTTTTATCGTTGGTTGCAAAGTCTGGAGAGATGTACCCACGAGGCATCTCATAACCTTCAATCACTTCAATTTCTGTGTGAATTGTTGCGCTGTTTTCCATTAACAGCAATCCATTTTTACCAATCTTTTTATAAGCGTCAGCAATTAAATCACCAATAGCTGAATCGTTATTTGCAGACGTTGTAGCGATTTTACGAATCATCTCGTTGTCATCACCAATATCAGTTGACATTTCTTTTAGCTCCAAAACAATGGTGTCTACAGCCTTTTCGATGCCACGCTTTACCTCCATTGGATTAGCGCCATTTGCAACAGCGTCTAGCCCTTGAGTTATAATAGATTGAGCAAGAACTGCTGTTTGCGTTGTTCCGTCACCTGCATCATAATATGTTGTTTCTGAAGCCCTGCGCACCATCTGAGCGCCAATATCTTCAATCTCATCATCTAAGATAATATTAGCAGCTACCGTAACCCCATCCTTTGTTACGATTGGAGGCTGTGCTACGACCTGACCACCATTGACCACCATTGGACGATTACGAATAATTACCGTGCGTCCGCCTGGACCCATTGTGCTTCCGACAGCATCAGCCACCTTGTTAACACCATTTCTTAAAGCTGTTTTAGCTTCTTCTTCAAATAAGATTTGTTTTCCCATAGTTGTTTTTATTTACCTCGATTATATTTTTTAATTGCATTTTTCATATTCAGTGCGGCCACGTATTCACAGCCCTCCTGTGGCATGCAGCGTCTTTTTCCTTGCTCATCAACAAAAGTATTTGCCACTACAATTTCCTTTGTGTGGTGATTAATTTCGAAAAGCGTGTGCCCCTGAAACATTGGCGGAACAAGCTTGAATAGCGATTCGGGTTCTTTCATAAATCAAGTATGTAAAATAAATCACCTTCTTTCATTATAATATACTCTTCTCCTTCTTCCTCTACGGGCTGTCCAACGAACTGCCCATAAACAACACTGTCGCCAACTTTTACTTCCATCGGAATTGTTTTACCCATAGAATTTAATGCTCCTGGTCCAACAGCCACAACCGTTCCGCGTAATGGCTTTTGTTGTGCTGTTTCAGCCAACAAGAACTTTCCCATCTTGTCTTGTGCCGCATCCTGCTTAATCATTATGCGGTCTAATACTGGTCTTACTTTCATTCTGTGGTAATTAAATAATTTATGTTTCTTAATTCTATAACAGAGTAGGTGTCACCACCCCATTTTATTACACCCTGAACTCCATCAAAATATGACAGATTTGCTCCAGCAGTAACGCCTTGCACGTTTTTTCCAACCTGAATTATCTCTCCGATTTTTTGTGGACTCTTACGTGCGTTAACAAAAAATTTATTATCAGCAGCATTACCAAACTCCTTTACAAGAATTTTATCATGCAAACACACAAGTCTTCCTCCGCGCTCAACAGCAATGATATTACGGATACGCATGCGGTATAAATCCTTGTCAATAATTTTCATTTTGTAGTCAGCGCTTGCTGTAAAGAAAACCCTATCGCCATCTTGAATGCCCTGCAATTTGGCTTGCTTTGAGGCAGCAAATACAATTCCCTGTTGCTTAATATTTTCTTGAAAAGTTTTTATACGAATCTTTCCAGCATATAAATTATCTTCAGATTCTAAAACAGGTTCAACGAAAATCGCATCTTCAATAGCCTGTATTCCCCAACCATCACTCATTGCACTATAGTCGCCTTCAGCTCTACCAATAAGCTTTCCATAAATGTGAAAATATTCTGCACGGTAAATGCCTTCTTCGATTCTGTGGTCTTGCTGACAAACAAAATGATGAAACACAACACAGTCGCCAACATTAAGCGGAGTATCGTTTTTATAAAGTTCAGTAATTCTAATTGGGAGTGCATGAATGTAACCTATCTGCGTAGTGTGCTTATATTTATTATAATCAGTATCTACGATTATCTTTTCTCCAGTAGCGCCAACAACACCGATTTCAGCATTTCTATCGCCTTGTACGCGAATAAAAAAAGTATCTTTTTGTACTTTCACTGGATTAGATTAGATTAAATTTGATGTTACAAATGTAACAATATTGTTACACCAACCAAATTATTCTAAAATAAAAAAGCCTCCAAACTGGAGGCTCCTTATTTATTTAGGTTAGAGAGATTATAGTCCGAATTCTTCTATCTCATCAGTAGTGAAATACTCAATCTTATCGGGCGATTTAATGTATCGCTGCCATAAAAATTGATTCTCAGTTTTGCCATCTAGTGATGCAAAAACTAAGTATTCAAAATGACCATACTCAATGAAAGTATCTTTATCCTCAAGGATTTCAGAAACCTTATAAGTCTTTGAAGCAGACCGAACGGGGCCACCAATCTGGACAACGAAGTTTCCTTCAGCCATCGTTAATCCCCACTGAATCCTGCGTATAATAGGTGCTGGGTAACGAGACATTAAGGCATCATGTTAGTTTGGTCCGCCTTTTTTCTTTTTTTGCCCGTTAGCGTATCTAGCATTGCTTTTCTTCTGGCAATCTTTGCTTTTTGCTTTGCAACAGCATCTTCACCTGCTCGCCCGCGCTGATTTTGCCCAACAGTAAAGTCTGCCTCACCATCAGGCGTAACAATCTTTGTGGTGTTGCTCTTCTGCATACGAACATCACCAGGGTTTCCGCCAAGATTGTTCATATTCATGTGGTTTCCGCCCGTTGGAATACGCTGCTCAGTTTTGTGTTTTTTGCTGGAGTCTCCGCTAGATGTATCGCAGTCTGGGTCTCCAGGCTTGCAAGAGTCTACAACTGGCTTCTTCTTTCTCTTGAAAGGAGGCCAGTCATTCATTGATAATTTTCCCATAATGTTATAATTTTGTTACAAATGTAACATTGACATCAGCATAATCGCAATTAAGGAAAATTAAATTGGGTGGTAGTATAACACTTTAAATGTGCGGGAGTCATCCAGCTCTGAAGTAATTTCATCATAGGTGGCAATCATAAGAAATGTATCCTTTTGCTTGGTTAAGCCATTGTTTTGATGAATAACCTCAAGGTCGGTGGGGGTAACAGAGTAAACAACAGCAACATGACCATCGGCATACTCGCCTGTTTCTTTATCGTAGTAATTAACAACAATGATGTCTCCAGCAACAACGCTGTCACGAGAAACCCTTTTGCCATAAGAATAATGATATAAGTTGCGACCCACCTTTTCCCTTACTTGGCAATCGCATGCAGCCTTATAGGCATAAATCAATAGCTCATCGCAGTTCCCATCACCGATTCTTTCGCCTAAGTGGTCACTAGCATATTGCCAGATTTTTTCTCCTTTAGTCTGTGCTGATAGCGAGAAAGAGAAGATTGTTGCGAGTATTAAAAGTGCTGTTTTCATAGTAGTAAGGATTGCTATATATAAGGTATAACGAAAATTGTTAATAAATGTTGTAAACGAGTAAAAAAAAATATTTGCCCAGTTAAAAGGAAATGTTACGTTTGTAACATAATTGTTACATCCTTACAATCATGGCAAAAAATAAAACCAAAAAAATAACAAAACTTAATTCTTTCGCAGAATTACTTCCGCTTAAAAATACACTTTCTTTTCAAGAAAAAAATAAACAACAAAATTTATCGACAACAAAAAAATAAAGTATGTACGGCTACATCCAACGAGCCTGCTACTTCAGGCTGATTATCGACCTGCAAAGTTTCAACAAGATACTCAAGGATTGTCGCGACAACAAAAAATACGAAGCAAAAGAAGTTGTTGAAATAAAGTTGAATCTGACAGAAAAGTGCAAGAGCGCAATCTCCGCTGACAACGAGTTTGTAAGGATTGTACACAAAGATTGGTATGCAGACGTATCCATAAAAAAAGTAATCATAAAAGAAAAGATTATCCTCCAGCTAGGAAAAATACTTGATAGTAACGCAAAAATAAAACACACTAACACTTAAAAAAATGGACGTAGAAAAAATTAAGCTTGCCTCGGTAAAACTTACCAATGGCGGAATGAAAGGACTGGAGATAGAATATCTTCTTCCGTCAATCAAAGGAAACGTACAATTCTTTGACACCTACAAAGCAAAAAGAAAGGCACCTGTTCACGAAGAACTAGAAAGCACATTCTCTTGGCTTAAAAGTCACCTGCTTGATATTTGCGGATACACATTAGAAGAAATCGAACGCGATTATCTTATGGGCCAATGCTCTGTAACGGGCATTAAGTATGGCGATAAAGGAATTGTCGTTTACGGTGATTTACTTGTTCTTGGTGGAACCAGAGTGTTAAAAATGGAAACACCTTTAATTACTGATGATGTAGAGTATCCTGAATTCAGTAAATTAAAAGCAATCGCTGAAGGAATCTATTCTGAAACAAAAGAATATTTAACTGGAAAAAAAGTAATGAGCGATGCACAGATTGTTGCCCGCTTTAACGCTAAGAACGCGGAGTTTGATGCTGAGTCGTTTACAAAGATGTCTAAGGAAGAACAAAGAGAATTAGCAACAAAAATCCTTGAAGACCAAGGCTGCATGGTGTTTCACAACGATGAGATAACCGCTGACGATGCACCTACTCTAATCGCGCCAGAATCGCCTAAACCAAAAAAAGAAAAGAAAGCTACCGTACAGCCCGCTCCTGTCGTTTATGATGGACCAAAACTAGAGGCGACAAATGCTGATGAACCACCAGCGGTAGATGCATTTGCAGAAGAAGTTGCACCAGAACCAGCAGAGGACCTTTCTGTGCAAGCTTCCAGAAAGCTAGTAGCTGAGCCAATTACACTCAAGCACGATGATGATGACTTTGAGTTACCAATCATCAAAACAGCAGAGAAAAAATCAACAGCTAAAAAAGTGAAGGCGTAGATGATTTTAGGCCTTGATAACTACGTCACCATTGACAAAGAAAGCCACCGATATTTTGATGCTGACGGAAGAGAATACATGTCAGCATCAAAATTCATTGGTCGTTTCTACAAACCATTTAACGCAGATATGATTGCTGGGTTTTCAGCAAAAGCGGAGGGGGTTTCAAAAAAAATTATTCTGGATAGATGGCAAAGCCAAACAGACGAAGGAACTCGGAAGCATGCAGCAATCGAAAGGTTTTTCAAAACAACGTGCATCTTACCAGAAGATGAAGATTTGCGACCAATGATACTCAATGTAGTATCGCAGTACAGCAAATACCACAGGGTGTATAACGAACAGATTGTTTACGATGTTGAAAATTTTTTGGCTGGAACCCTTGATTTACCGCTAATCACAACCTCACACAAGGCATCCCCTATAGACATTGCAGATTTTAAAAACTACGGAAAAGGAATTAACCAAAAGGAAATAAACAAAAATGGGTCCGACAGAAATGACTACATGCTGCACTGCCTGGACCACTTAGTGAATTCATCTTACAATAAAATTGCCCTGCAATTATCCTTGTACTCCTACATGCTGCAAAAACAAACAGGAAGAAGAATCGGAAGATTATTTGCACATCAAATAAACCCCACGAATCCACTAATTAATCATCGGATTCCCTTTCCTTTTATGAAGCATGAGATTCTAGCTATGCTAGAATGGCACAAAACAAATCCAATCACAACCATATTAAAACCAGATTTTGAAAATGCTTAAAATAGGAACAGCCTTCAGCGGCATCGGCTCACCAGAGCAAGCCATAAAAGAACTTGGCATCGCACATGAAAACATCTTTGCCTGCGATATTGATAAATACGCAAGACAAACATACCTGGAAAATCACAAGCCAAATCAAATGTTTGAAGACTTTACTGTAGTTGACTATAGCGCTATTGAGCAATTAGATTTATTTGTTGCTGGCTTTCCTTGTCAGGCGTTTTCCATGGCAGGAAAAAGAAAGGGCTTTGATGAAGTGCGTGGCACACTATTCTTTAATTGTGCAGAATTTATCCGAATCAACCAACCGAAGTATTTTATTTTAGAGAACGTAAAAGGATTATTATCACACGACAAACCAAAGGGAAGTAAAAATAAAACAGGAAGAACTTTTGGAACAATTATAAATTTGCTATCAAAGACAATCAACAATCAAACAAATTTATTTCCAACCGAAGGATGCCTGGAATACAACATTCATTGGCAGGTCTTAAATTCAAAAAACTTCGGTGTTCCGCAAAATCGTGAACGTGTTTTTATTGTTGGTATCAGAAAAGATTTACCAAATCACTTTAGATTTCCAATAGGGATTCCACTGGAGTTGAGACTGAAAGATATTTTAGAATCAAAGGTGGATGAGAAATATTATTTGTCGGAAAAATTACTTGCAGGCTTTTCAAAGCACAATGAAAATCACACCGCAAAGAAAACAGGATTTATTCACAAGCCTAAAAATGGCGATGAAATCGCAGGCTGCATTAGAGCTAATGCAGCCTTATGCCCAACAGATAATACCATCTCAGAAAAAAGCGAAAAGATTGGCTTTGTAAATCAAGACACCCAAGCTTCCGCAGAGAACACTGCGGAAGCTATTAGTCCAACGCTGTCGAGCGGAACGCACGGATACGCACAAGGATATATTGAAGAACCGCTTTTATGTAGAGAGGTGCGCACCGCAGAAGCAAAAAAACAAAGAAGAGAAACTGGAACTAACTCTTTTCCGCGAAAAGAGTTAGAGTTGGTAAAATCCGACACAGCGAATTGCATACAAACAGGGCTTACAAAAGACAATCTTATTGCGGAGCCAACACTACAAAAGATTGCTCAAATTAATGGCAAACACGAGAGTAGCGGGAGAATCTATTCTCCCGCTGGATTATCTCCAACAGTAACAGCAAAACAAGGTGGTGGTCACGAACCATTTACCCAAGTTCATAATCGCATCCGCAGACTAACACCACTAGAATGCTTTCGCTTACAAGGGTTTCCAGATGATTTTATCAAGCCTTGTAGCGACACACAAACCTATAAGCAGGCAGGAAACTCCATCACAGTGCATGTAATTAAAGCAGTAATCAAAAATCTATTACAGCCACTAGGATAAATAATTTTATCCAAATAATTTTAGATAAATAATTTTATCCTTATGCAAAAGAAAATTGTTTTACCTGACTTTGAAGTTGCTCTGGCAACAATAGCTATTGGCATTAAAACCAAGCATTCTACCAATGCGCGTGTGCTAGCAGAATTAATTAGATGCTCAGAAAATGGCTGTATCTCACAACCCGAACAAGCTGCACCACAAATCCAAAAGCGCCTTAACATCTCTAACGAATCCTATAAAGCTGCTATCGCAAAGCTGAAGAAGCTGAAGCTGATTAACAGAGATGATGGCGACATTAATCTGGAGCCATTGGTTCAGAGGTGCGACTCCTTGCTGGTACAGAAGGCTGTAAGCCAATTTTGATATTTGCTCAAAATGTTTTATTTTTGGGAGTACAAAATCCTTACATCTATGAGAAATCTTCAACAAATAATTCTTGGGTTTTCCCTTATCGGTATCCTGTTTTGCGCGGGACTTGTTCACGGAATGAAATCAAGCTTTAACGAACTCCACTACATCACCCGCTCACTATTCTACTTGGAAGAAACTCGCTACAATACACTTCTTGTGCATTACTATCACGAACTTAATAAAAAAGACAAAGAAATAAAATCTTTAACCGTAAAAGCAAAATGAGAAACTGGAAAAAAGTTGCAATCCCACCTTTAATGCAAAATCTTGAAATAGATAAACGTGGCTACCCGATTCCTTTATCAGCATTTCATCCGCAGGGAGCAAATATTGACCCACCAACGCACAAAGACTGCGGAGAATATGCATTGCGGGTTTGTCCGTATCTAGCGGTATCAGTGTACAGCGCAAAACAAACAGTGGATGCAATTAATGCGCACGACTTTAATACTGAAGATAATTCAAAATTACTTTTTGTAAATCCTACACTTGACCCGAACCGTGTTCCTTTTTTTGTTTTTTATAGAATCACTGGGTATCAAGTAAACAGGCATGGTCAAGGCAAAAGATATTTAATTGCGAAGAAGCCATATTTAGAAGTAGAGTTTTGGAACGATGGAGAAAAAATTACTAGAGAGCAAGCAATGGAATTACAAACACTGAAAGCAAAATGAAAATCCTTACACTTATAATCTGGCTGATTTGTTTTCTTCTTCGTGATTTTAATAATTTTAATCTATCAGAAATAAAATGACAACAGTAAAAATCAGATTGGACGAAGAAAATTTCACCGAGTTAATACAAGGTAAAATAGCTGTATTAAATACAGAATCCGCACAAGTAAAAATTATCTTAGCAGATATTGGCTACCTAAGAATGATTGAGATTATTAATAAAGAAATGAAAAAATAAAACTATGGAATACAAGGTGATACCAAATTTGTATGGCTACAATAATAGCAAAGGAACTTATGATGATTTCTTTGACACAGATAAATACAAAACGCATTTAGATTCTGTAGAAGCAGATGATTTTGTAAAAGTGGATTATGTTACAGATGACAATAATACTTTGGGCGTATTAATTTATCATACAAAAAACCCAGAAGAAAAAAGACACTACCAACTCTCGTGGCAACATCCAGTAGCAGGCAGAGATATTTTAGATGATAATTATATTGCAGAAGTTGCCGATAAACTTTTAGAAAAATATAAATAATATGACAGACCCACGCATCATACTCAGAGAAAAATACAACAAAGAAACCCATTTTACTGCTTATCAAAACAATGGTATGTACACCGATTGGTTAGAAAGACAAATTTGTGGTTCGCCAGGATTACATCCCTCCATACAACACATCAATGCTACACCAGAATTTTTATCTAATCCAGAAAACATTGAGATGATAAATAAATTAGTAGTGCTAGCAGAAGAGAAGGAAAAGAAAAAAGCAACACCAGAAGAAGAAAAAGAAGAACTACATTCTTTAGCTTATGAATATGCAGATACATTAACAAACGATTCTGCTCAAAATATAATCGTAGGCGATAATGTCTTTAAAGCATTCGTATGGCTAGTAGATAAATTTAAAAAAGATTTAGAAAAATAAAACAACATGGGAGAAATAGCAGACCAAATGATTAACGGAGAAATATGCGCACTATGCGGATGTTACCTAGAACCAGGAGAAATGGTATACCATCAATCAGGTGGTGGAGAATGTTTTCCAATGCCCGATAACGGAGAAGGTGCAGGCTTTCCTGTAGTGTGTAGTGGATGTAATGATTAATTACCTCCCACCTTACACATGTAATATAAATATTACATTTGCTAAAAATCTAAAAACTTCTAGCAAATGAAAAAACTAATCCTTGTTCTCGCGGTAGCACTGGCTTCCTGCACATCATCAACAACCGTAACAGAAACATGTACTGTTACCGATTCAACATCCACCAACCTAGTAATCACCAACAACTCCCAAGAAGATTCCGTAAAAGTATTCGTCACCTTACAATCACCCAACTCCGTAATTGGACTATTCGGTATCACCGACACAATTGGCTCTTGCAGCAAAGGTTACTTCTATGCTTACAAAGATTCCTCCTACTACTCAAACACCACTGCAACATTACTAGGAGTTGTAATCTCCTTTGGTGGTGATAACCTACCCTGCCAAACAGCAATACAACAAGGATTCTACACAGGCATCAACATCTTCGAATGTTCCATCAACACCCCATTCGAATCCTTTGACATCTCCTGCGAAGATGGAGTAAACTCAATCATCCAAGTATCAGTAACAGATTCTCTTAACTGGACAACAGGTGACAGCATCTACCAACAAACATTCCTGTGTACACAAAACACCTTCCCAATAGAAAAGAACATAAACATCCGTGGTGTATTTCCATACTGCTGTACTGACTGCATCCGTTTAGGTTCTGCTGTTCCAGAAAATTGTTTCTCCTTACCTGAGACCTGCGATTCAGTACGCACCTGTCAAGCTGCTAGAACAAATAACAACGGAGGAACCATTAACATTAACTACTTAGGCAAAGCATGGACTCCTTTAAAATAAAATTCTTTTTCTACCACATTATTTTCCTATTAGCAGTAAACATGGGTCTACCCTTCCGTACATGGAGAAGGGAGACCCCACTGCAATCAGAAGAGAGACCTTATTAAATATTACTGGATACAGAGATTTCAGTGGGATAACCGCTACAAACGAGGGGGGCGTGTCGCGATTCGAAAATCGAAATCCCTTGACTGGGTGGGTCTTCAGGGCATCTCACTTCTAAAACTGAATTGGAATAAGGTATTCAGCCATACTAATATGCAATACTAATTACTAATATACTATTATATTACTAATCATAATGTTAAATATCTTCTGAATAGCCTACTAATAGTGCAACACAGCCCATTAATAGCTATCTATGTGTATAAATATGTGTATGAATAGCAACCTCATTACAGGCTATTAGATGCGCTATTGCATAGCTGTAATATAAATAGTACATTTGTAATAAGATAATGCAGGAAAACGTCTAAAAGTGTGGTAAACACTACGAAGTTACCCCTCTTGCCATCTTGCCAATTAACACAATATTAATATACTAGAAACTACTTTGAATGGCAAAGAACTATGTATTAAATAAACATAGCCCTATAATTTACAATCTCAATAAGAATCGATTAAGGAAAATTGATTTGTGCAGGGCTTTAAATATTAGAGAAATAACTTTGAACGATTATATTGAGAATCCTGATAAAATAAGATTAGGTGACTTAAGATTAATGGCTGGCGTGTTTGGTATTAATGTACTCCATTTAGTTTATTGTTTAGAAAGAAACAAGCCACAAACAAAAAAGGAGGATAAATGGTATATTGAATCAGTAGTAAATAAACATCCTGATGAATAGTACTATTGTATTGTTTTGATATTGGATATTTTCAAAGAAAGAAAACAGAAAACTAACAAACACCCAAAACAATTGTAAAGAGCAAAGAAAGAAAAATACTTAAAAAAGCATCTTTGCTTGTCTCAATAGTTACATAGCTACATTAATATAAACCTATCTTAAATTAGACATTTACATGAACCAATATACAGCTATTACACTATTATAAAGTTTAGTCTTTTAGGTATGACAATATCCTGTTTTGTTTGGGGCTATTGTTACCTAGTATTAAATGTATATATGTTTGTTTGTGTATAGACCATTAGTTGTTTCCGCGCGAATAAAAAAACAAACCTCGACAAATTTACTTTGACGAGGTTTTTGTGAGGTTTGAACAGCGGGGCTGTTTTTGTAATTTCTTTTTGTATGATGTTATAACCTCGCCAAAAGTTGCACCAACAATACGAAAACAAAGATATGTAACATTATTGTTACAAGTGTAACATTCACCCTCCTATTAATTAACACAATATCCACAGCCACTCTATTTCTTATTATAGTTTATAATACTATCTTTGCACCCTTTTTAATGTAACATTTATGTTATTTGTAACAACTATTTTACATTTTAATTGCCTATTTATCAGTATGTTATAATATAAATGTAATTATTGATGTAATTATTGTAACATTTATTTGTTACTTAGCGTTAAACTACTCAGAAAGCGACTAACAAACATATTTAACAGGGCTAGTCAACCTACTGAATTTTTTACCGCTCTTTGAAATCTTGTAATAATCTACTAAATAACAAGGCTAGTTAGTTGATTAAAATTGGCTAGGCTATATCAATGCAATGCAGATATAGTCCGTGCTTAATTTCTTTTGTTACTCAGTGCAACGTATCTTATTTTTTGAGCCACCTGCAAATGTATCAATCACAGACAAATTTTACTCAATATTTTTAACTATGGTGCTAATTGAATAATGCATCTGCAAATTTGAATTTTAGTATTTTATCAATCAAAGAATGGGACTAGAAAGAGGTAAGCAATCCTCGTAAATTTGTCTAAAAGCTAGTATAGACCAGTCAATAATGACTGTGCAAAAATTGCAAATCAATAAAGGTTTACTGATGAGTATTTTTTATACGAAACGAGCTATTAAACAGTAATTGTCTGCCAATAAAATTTGTTATTGGCGGGCTCGTATAAACCAAAAACACTACAATATGGTATTCATAACACAAAAGGACACTAGAGAAAAATTAACTCAAGCCTTTATCGATAGCAGATTAAATTACTATGAATCTGATGACTTCAAAAACAACTACGCTGAATCTTTATTAGAAGATAGACACGCTGTAGTTAGCAATATTAAAAGGGTTGCTGATATTTGCTTTGACATTAAATTAAACAATCAGTACGCTGAACAAATTTATGAGCACTTATTAGAGATACCATACAATGATAAATATTCATCTTACTACGTTGGTGAAAATTGTCTTGATAGTGTTCAGTTCGGTGAACAAGAGGAGGAGTTCGAATTCGATTTTTTACCTGTAAAAAATATCATCGATAGAGAATTCGTTTTTAATCACGGCTACTACCATAGGGACTTAGGCGGAGCGGGGCTAGGGTACAGATTAACTGAAGAAATTATTATAAATGCTTTAAAAAATGAGGAGGAGTAAATTATGAAAACATTCACACCATTTACCCCTTTGCAAATTAGAATATTTGCAGGGCTTTTAATAACTGAATCAAACAAATATAACTAAGCATCAAAGTAAAGTCGATAGCGTATGTATGACTATAAAAACCGCTTAAAACAGGGTATTAACAATACTAAACACTACAGCTATGAAAAATAAAGAAAAATTTGTTATTGAGGATTGGGCGGGGAACCACCTCTTCAAAAATAAAACATTCAATAGTTTTGAGGATGGTTGGGACTTTATTTACACAAATGTTGACAACTCAAAATACGATAAAACAGGCAATGATAACGATAATGAATATCAAGAGTATTTTGTTGTCCCAAAAACAGACAAGCATAAACAATAGAAGAAACTGATTAAACGACTAGGCAAATTAACTAAATTATAAACACTACAAAAACTAGAAATTATGAAAAAATCAAAAATCAATTTAGATGAAATAGACTTCAAAGAAATTGCCATTCGTTTGGAAGCATCGCATAGAGGTGGTGGTATCGAAATTAGTTTAGATACGCTAGGTTATGAAGGGGTAAAAATGACAGCATATCAAAATTACTTAGGCGGTGGAATGCTTGGAAGTATTGGTAATTGCTGTAATTTAAGAGACTGGAAAAACGATGAGACGTTGGTAAAAATTGCTGATAAATTGGCTCGTTATTTTCATTCACTTACTAACCACGAAGATGATGAGTGGGAAAGTGCAACATTCGAAGAGAACCAAAAACGCCCCTCTTCAGGCTATTAATTATAAAGGTTAACTGATGAGGCTTAAAATAGCCGAAACGACTAGGCAATTTGCCTAGCGTATTAACCAATAAACACTACACTACAATGAAAAAAGTTTTTAGCGATTCTGAGGTAGCTCATATATGGGCTAATCAAACACAAGACGAGGGCAGAAATAGTAGAAATACTTTTTATTTCAATGGTAGAACTATTTATTCTTATGGCTCTCATTTTCCAATAGCTGAGGTAAGCAAAAATAATCCTAATGTGATTTTTTTTACTACTCGTGGTTATTCACCAACAACTACAAAGCACATTTATTTAGTTAGACGAGCGATTGCAGATTATAAGCAAATTGTATATGTGCTTAATCCAAAAGGGATTAATTTATACGATGAGAATTTTTATAAAAACATTGAGCATTTTTACAATAATGCAATCAAATTTTTACAAGAGAGCGAGCTACCACGCAAAAGAGCAAACACAATTTTAGACTTGAAAAATAGCGCTATTGCCGAGCTAACAAAAATCGAAACATTTTTAAAGGCGTTCGATTTGACTATTGATACTCTGAAACACAAAGAGACTAGCTATACTAAAGTATTTGAAAAATCTGAGTTCAAAATAGTTGTGGATGCTGTTAAAAATAAAGAATTATTAATTGCAGATGCAAAACAATTGCTAAAAAATAACAGCGAAGCAATTGCAAAAATTGAAAAAGAAAGACTTGCAAGGATTAAAAAACATAATGCAAAAGTCATCAAAGAGGAAGCGAGGCTTTTACAATATGTTTTTTAATC
>Ga0315277_10000396_pt1 | contig 70057 bp, 45 predicted proteins | sample YL17G05_15_MG_FD_203695 | JGI IMG/M metagenome (GOLD analysis project Ga0315277, IMG submission 203695) | Sediment microbial communities from Yellowstone Lake, YNP, Wyoming, USA - YL17G05_15 | ecosystem: Environmental > Aquatic > Freshwater > Lake > Sediment | place: USA: Wyoming | collected...
GTGCGCAAATAATGGTAAATTCCCCTGAAGTTAGCATAATCATCCCATCCTTATTTGATAAACCTCGCGAAAAATTTTTGGTTAACACAATAACCTCTATTAAATATCAAACATTCAAGAATTATGAAATAATTTTGGTCAATCTAAACAAAAATCCGGCTTTGAAAAAAAAACTTAGGATTATAAATAATAAACTGCGGTATTTTAAAACTAATGTGCCAAATCCAGGAAAAGCTAGAACATTGGGTATGGACAAGTCGCGTGGGAATTATATTGCCTTTTTGGATGATGATGATTTGTGGGACCCTTGCTTTTTAGAAACGGCCTTAAATAATCTAAAACTGAAAAAAGATGCGGACCTTATAATATATAATTACGAAGCGATTGATGAAAATGGCAAACACTTGTATTATTTATTTCAGGACAAGGTAATTGATGAAAAAAACATTCTTAAGACACAAATCATTAACAATATTTTTACAACTAACAGTATCTTGTTCAAGAAAAAAATATCTCGCGTGGTTCGTCCAAAATTTGGTCTTGCAGAAACAACATATTTTGGCTTGTTCTGCGCAGCTCACGGGTTTAAAATTATACTCGCACGGGAACCTTTGGTGAAATATTTGGTTCATAGCGACAGCGACTATCATAACAAAAAACATGAACTTCAGACATACATTAATTCAATCATAACCTGGGAAGAATTTATTAGAAAATATCCTGCAGTTTATCCTGCACTTGTAAAAAAGAGACTGAGCAGACAATACGCAAATTTTGCCAGTTACTATCTTGTGAATACCCAGTTTGTGCAGGCAAAAGAATATGCCATTAAGAGTTTTAAAACAAAAATGAACTTAAATGCACTACGGCTTATTTTAAAAATTGTATTTATAAATGCTAGTTTGCCAAATTGAATAAGGTGAGATGTATTCAACAAAACTCTGCGCCGGGCGGGAATCGAACCCGCGTCGCTGCCTTGGCAAGGCAGTATTCTACCATTAAACCACCAGCGCAAATAAATAGTGGGCCCACCCGGATTTTCAACGAAATGCAGTTTCATTGAACTGAAAAACTGCGTTTTTCATTTGAACCGGGGACTAACACCTTTCTAAGCTTTAGCTTGTAAGGGTGCTGTCATAACCGCTAGACCATGGGCCCATTGTTCGAGAAAAAAAGACAGATGTTTAAAAAGGTTTCTGTGCATCTTCTTTTGTTCAAGAAAAGTTATATAAACTGATTTAATTTCAGGCTTGATATGCATGACAAAATCTTTAACGTAGTCTTCGGTGACGACGACCTCAACTGGCAGACTATTTTGATGGACCTAGTGCGAGAACAGGGCATGGACCCTTGGGACATTGATGTTTCTGAAATCGCAACAAAGTATATTGAAGTTGTCAGGAGAATGAGTGAGCTTAACCTAAGAGTTTCTGGAAAAGTTATCTTGGCATCCGCTTTATTGCTTGGCATTAAGTCAAAAAGGTTAGTTGGCGAAGATGTCCTTGAGCTTGACAGATTATTTTCTGAGTCAAAGATGCCAGAGGGCGAGGATTATCCTGAAGTTGATTTACTGCGAGGCTACGGCGATGAAATGCTTAATGAAAGAAAAGGCATTTTCCCAAGGACACCTCAGCCGAGAAAGAGAAAAGTTTCAGTTTACGATTTAATGGAGGCTTTGGACAAGGCAATGGAAGTCAGGCAGAGAAGAGTTATGAGAAAACTGCCTGATGCAAAAAGAATGCTTGAGATTCCAGAATCCCTTGATGTCACGGAATTGATTGTTGGAATGTACAGGAAAGTCAAGGACTGGTTTGGGCAGGGCAATACAACTCTGACTTTTAACCAGCTTCTGCCTGCAGAAGACAGGGAAAGCAAGGTTTTCACATTCATTCCATTACTGCATCTTGAAAATGAGCGAAGGATAGATATGCACCAGACACAGCATTTTGGGCAAATTGAGATAGAAATGCTAAGGAAGAAGCAGACAGAAACTAAAGGGCAGAAATCAGCATAGCTATTCGTTCCCTTCCCATTCTTTAAAGAACCTTTCCAAAAATTGCGCCATAAATTTGTTTCTTTTGTTTGCAATTTTCTTGGCAGTTTCTGTGTTCATCCTGTCTTTCAAGAGAAGAAGTTTTTCATAGAAATGGTTTATTGTTGGCCCTTTATTGTTTTTGTACTGCTCAAATGACTCATGCTTTTCTGGCTTGATTTTTGGATTATAAATTTCCCTTCCTTTGTGCCCGCCGTATGCAAATGCCCTTGATATCCCTATTGCGCCTATTGCATCAAGCCTGTCAGCATCTTGGACAATACAACCTTCTTTTGTCCTCATCTTGGATATCACGCCTGAGCCTTTGAAAGACATATCTTTTATTATTTCGCATACATGCGAAATTACATGATCTTCAACCTTCAAATTCTTAAGCCACTCCCTTGCCAATTTTGGCCCAATAGAATCATCTCCTTTATTGAATTTCCAGTCAGAAATATCATGCAGAAGTGCAGCAAGCTGAACAACAAACAAGTCCGCTTTTTCATGCGCTCCTATATGGACTGCATTTTTCAATACTCGGTGGACATGCCACCAGTCGTGGCCAGAAGATTCGCCCCCTAATTTGTTCTTGACATACTCTTCAGTTTGCTTAAGGATATCTTCTTTGTCCATTTTTTGCCTTGTTTTGCTGGATATGACATGTATTTAAATTTAGCCAAAAACAACCCAAAGGTTTAAAAATACCCCCTTTTTTCTCGGTATCAATATGGCTAAAGAAACCATTGAATCATTAGTTCCTGGGGGTAAGGCTACTGCAGCACCGCCATTAGGTCCGGCTTTAGGTCCTTTAAAGGTGAATATTGCAGCTGTAGTCAAGGCTATAAACGACAAGACAAAGGAATTCAATGGCATGCAGGTTCCAGTCAAGGTTATTGTTGACAAGGACACAAAAGAATTTGAGATTGAGGTTGGCACTCCTCCTGCTTCTGTTCTAATCAAAAATGAGGCAAAAGTTGAGAAGGGTGCAGGAAACCCTAAGATGGACAAAATCGCAAACCTGAGAATCGAGCAGATAATCAAGATTGCAAAGATGAAAGAAAGCTCTCTGTCAGGAAAAGACATGAAAGCAAGAGTTAAGGAAATTATCGGCACATGCAACAGCATGGGAATAATGGTTGAAGGAGTTGCAGCTGCTGATACAATCAAGCTTGTTAATGAAGGTGCGTTTGATAAACAGATTAAGTCAGAGAAGACTGAGCTGACTGCTGAAGAGCTGAAGACTCTGGAAGAAGAGAGAAAGAAGCTGGAATCAGAAGCAAAGACAAGAAGAGACCAGTTCTTCGTATTGGCAAAATCAATTATCGTTCAGCTGACTGGCAAGACTCCGGGACAGATAAAGACAGCAATGGGAGAAGCAAAGATTCCGACAGACATCGTGGAGCAGACAATGATGGAAGCAGGAATAAGCACTGCAAAAGCTGCACCAGCAGCCGGAGCTCCAGGAGCAGCGCCTGCAGCAGGAGCAGCAAAGAAAGAAGCAGCGCCTGCAAAAAAATAGTTATGAATTCTTTTAAAGAATTTTTTAAATTCATTTTTCGCTTGTTTCAGATAAGCAGACCCTTGGGCTGGGTGATGGCTTCTGTTTTGTTTCTAGTCGGGATAAAACTGTCAGGCCCAGGATTTGATTTGCTGACAGTTGTTCAGCTCGTTTTCCTTACGTTTCCATTTTGCTTTTTTTTGTTCGGCATAAACGATGTGTTTGACTATAAGTCAGACAAATTAAACCCGAGGAAAGGGAATTTTTTGCATGGCGCAAAAATAACAAAAGATGAGATTCCCATCATAAAAAAACTTGCCTGGCTTTTCATTTTGCCTTTAGTTTTGGTTTCTGCTTTTGTTAATTTGTATAATTTTGTTTTTGCAGTTCTGCTTGTTTTGTTTTCATATTTTTATTCAGCAAAACCAATTCGAATGAAAGAAATTCCTCTGCTGGACACGATTTCAAACAGCATTATTGTTTATCTGGTTGTAATGCTCGGCTTTACCCACCACGCACTGCCTTCGCAGCTTACTATTAAAGGATATTTTCTTTTAATTTTGCTGACTGGCTTTAATGCATACCACACAATTGTTGACTTTGATGCGGACAGAAAAGCAGGACACAAGACTTTTGCATCGTTTTTTGGCAAGAGGGCGACAGCAGGGTTTGCTTTTTTGTGCGCACTAGTTGCTTTGCTTTTTGGAAATTTTGAAAGCTTTGAATTCAATGCACTAGTTTTATTCTCAGCAATCGCAACTTTTGCAACACTCATTTATCCAAAGATTGCAAAAATTTTGATGTATATTTGTGTGTTTGGAGGTATTGCTTTAGTTTCAAGTTGGCTGGTTAGAACTCTTTAATTTATTTCCCAAACCTTCTATCCCTGTCAGCATACTCTTTCAGTGCTTTTTGCAAATCATCTTTTGAGAACTCAGGCCAGTATTTGTCGCAGAAATAAAGCTCAGCATAGCTGCTCTGCCAGAGCATAAACCCTGAAGTTCTTTTCTCCCCGCTAGTCCTTATAACCAAATCAACGTCAGAATCAAGATAAAGGTTTTGCGCAAATAATTTCTCATCAACCTGCTCCAAATCAATCTTTTTGTCTTTAATCAGTTTCGCAATCTTCTTGGCAGCATCAACCATCTCAGTCCTTCCGCCGTACGCCATTGCAAAGTTGACAAAATAATTGTTATTTTTCTTTGTCATCTCTTCAACTTCTTTCATGCCTTTCTGCAAATCTTCTGGAAACATCCATATCCTGCCCAGAAACCGGATTTTTATGCCGTCTTTCATAATGCTCTCGTCTGACTTTATTCTCTCCATCTCTTCCTTGAAAATATTCATCAGGTAGTCAAACTCATTTTTTGGCCTATGGAAATTTTCAACTGAAAAAGCATAGAATGTGACTTCCTTCACTCCTGACTCTTTGCACCATCCGAGAACTTCCCTGAGCTTTTGTGCGCCCCATTTGTGCCCCATCTGAGGCTGAATCATCAGTCTTTTGGCAAACCTTCTATTGCCGTCCATTATGATTCCCAGATGCTTCGGAACTTTACGTTCTGAAGCCATCGGAACTTTTGTTCCGATCTGCCTTGGTACTTTTTCTGCCATCTTTCCATTCAAAAAGCAAGTAATTTAAAAGCTTTTTGTAGTATTAAACCCAAAGGTATTTAAATAAGTTTCTTTTGCCCAAAATCTATGGGGAACAAGAAATACAAGAGATTCAAGATGTGCAGCGGCTGCGGGAAGAGATTTCTTGTTAAGCACAAATTGAGACAGTACTGCGACAAGTGCAGGCCAGGGTAAAACAATAATTATTTAAACAAAGGTTTTCTTTTCTGCACTATGATTAAAAAAAGAGGGCAGGTTACAGTATTCATAGTAGTCTCGCTTGTCATACTTCTCATTTTGGTTCTTTTTTTGTACATTAAAAGCCAGGTTCAGGTAACTGGCACTGAGCAGAAGGCTCAGCAGGTCCAGCATTTTTCATCTTCAGTTCTGCAGGTAAAGCCTTATGTTACTGAATGCATAGAAAAGCAGGCAACACTTGCGATAATCTTGGCAGCAAAAAAGCAAGGCGATGCTGAGAATTTAACTCTTCCTCCAATTCAAAATCTTGAATCTTCAATCTCAAGCTATGTAGATGACAACATAGGTTTGTGCACTAATTTTGGAATCTTCAAAACTTTTAATGTCAGCTCTGGAAAAATAAACACAACTGCTGGAGTTTTCATGAACAATGTTTTGATTGAAGTCAAATGGCCTTTGTCTTTTGAGCAGGACGGAGTTGTTTTGTACGAAGATGAATTCAGGGTGATTTTTCCTTTGAAGCTAAGAGAGATGTATGAAAAAGTTAAAACAATTGTTGAGCATAACACAACACTTGATGTTGAGTTTATGCTTTCGCAGGATTTGAATATTGAAATTATTGGATGCGCAGATGGTGCAGTAAACTATGTAGTGAATGACAAAGATTATCTGCTTGACAAAAATGTTCTTCGCTTGTTTTTCAACACAGGCATGGAAAATCTGTCAGGCATTTTTGCATTTGACAACGGGATTAAATATCTGCCTTTAGGTTTGCCTGGAAGGCATGAGCTGAAAATTGAGTCAGAAAACAAGACCATTTCGTTTGACGTCAATGATGACGGCACAGTTTACGGATGCTATGACAAGAAAATAACTAAAAACTATTTCACAAAATCATTGGTTGAGAAAAACAATATTGCGGCTTCAGTTGTTACAGAAAGCGAATCGAATGTTAAACTCAAAAAATCAAAACAAACTTCGAGCCAGATTTTGCTTGGCAGCGCTTATTCAGTTGAGGGTGATTTCACAAACGCGATTTTAATTTTGAAAAACAGTTTTGAAAATTTGATTCCAAAAATCTATTATTTTGATGGAGTGTGGAAAGAAGTTCCGAGTGAGTTAGTTGGCGATTATTTGAAAGCAAACATCACAAAAACAGGATTGTATGCAGTTGGAACTGAGTATTGTCCTTTGCTTAAGAAAGGTTCTGGATTTAATATTGTGTTTGTTCCAGTCGGTTATTCAAATATGACTTTGTTTGGCAAACACGTCAGCTATTACTCAAGTACACTTTTGTCAGTCAAGCCAGTTGACAAATTTAATGAAAACTTTAATGTGCATTACATTATCAAGCCAAACAACTTGAATTGCGCAGCATGGAATCAGAACTGTTCAGTTTCCCGAGTTTTATCTCAGACAGAGATTTGCTCAGAAAAGCCAGATTATGTTGTTGCTTTGATTTACGATTCTCTTGTCGGCTTGGACCACAAGACAGAATCAAATGTTAGTTTTGTTGGCAGCTATTTGACTGACGATACTAAATTTTGCGCTAAGTGTAATTTTGTCCGAGAGTTTGGAAAGTTCGCGGGCTTGGCAGACGAGTACGCATATCTTGGAGCAACTTTGATGAACAGCACATATCCAAACTGCGATAGCACGTTTAGTGGAAATGAAACTTTGCCTTGCCCGAAATGGAAAGATGTTCCAGGCACAGGATGTTACAAAGGATGTATGTATGAGAACTGGTACAGGGCAGAGAAAGGGTTTGTATTGTCAGGAAAGCCGGCTTCGGGGCAGATTCTTGTCAACCAAAGCATTATGCGTGGAGACTTGATTAGCGGGCAGAGCCTGAAAATAGACAAGATTTATTTTGATGCTGTTTCTTCCAGATATTTAGAGCAGAAATTAAATGAAATTGTAAAATGAAATTGATTGTAACATCGCAGAAAAGATTTGCAGGCAAAAATATCTATTCTCTTTTAGTAAATGAGTTTGGGTTCAAGAAAACAAAAGATGAATTTGATGGAATGCTTGTTTGCGAAAAAGACGAGTACAAACTAATTTGCATTTCAAAGGAAATTATTGAATTGGAGTATCTGAATGATTTTTTCAAGCCTGAAATTTATTTGATTGGCTCGACTCACAAAAGCGAGTCTGGCATGAAATCACTTACTGTTCATTCGCCTGGCAACTGGGCAAAAGCAGATTTTGGAGGCAAAGACAGGGAGCTTTCTGTTTGCCCAGCGTTGCAGTTACGTGCTTCTTTGTTCGAGATAATGAAGCATCCAAAAAAAGATTATGCTGAAAGTTTTGAAGTCACACATCACGGACCGAGTGAGATGAATGCGCCTATTGTATATGTTGAAGTTGGCGGCTCTGAAAAAGAATGGCAGGATTTAGATGCGTGCAGAATTGTTTGTCATGGATTGCTGGCAAAGCCTGCGCATTGTAAAGTTGCAGTTGGATTTGGAGGCACACATTATGCTCCTAATTTTTCCAAGCTTAAAGTTTTGGAGAATTTTGCACTAGGGCACATCTGCCCAAAATATCATTTAGATAATATTGACGAAGAAATGGTTTTGCAGGCTTTTGAAAAAACAACACCTAAGCCCGAACTTGCAGTAATTGATTGGAAAGGCTGCAACAAAGAGCAAAGAGACAAATTGATTGCTATTTTTGAGAAAAACAAGATTCCTTGGAAGAAGATTAAGGATTTCAGTTAGCTTTTTAAATTCTAAATTTTTATTATCCTCAGATGGACTTTTATAATAAAGAGGCAGATATAATATTCTCAGAATTGTCTACTTCAAAGACTGGCTTGAGTGCTGGCGAAGCTGCAAAGCGGCTTGAGAAATACGGAAAGAATGAAATCAAACGAAAAAAGCAAATTTCCAAGCTAAAGATTTTCTTAGAGCAGTTTAATGATTTCACAATCTGGATACTTCTTGCAGCAACTTTAGTGTCTGCTTTGCTTAGTGAGTTTATTGATGCAGTTGCAATTGGAATAATCCTTATTTTGAATGCTGTTCTTGGGTTTGTACAGGAATACAAGGCAGAGAGGGCGATTGAGGCTCTGCAAAAACTTGTATCGCAAAAAGCAGTTATTATCCGAGATGGAAAGGAGCTTGAGATTGATGCAGCAAATCTTGTCCCTGGCGACATTATTCTTATAAAAGAAGGAGACAAAATTCCTGCTGATGCGAGATTGTTTGATGAGCACAGCCTGCACACGCAGGAAGCTTCACTTACTGGAGAAAGCACGCCTGTTGCAAAAATTAGTGGTGTTATTGGGAAAGCTGCTGTTGCTGACCAGAAAAATATGGTTTTTGCAGGCACAATTGCAATTAGGGGAAATGGCCGGGCTGTTGTTGTGAGAACAGGAATGCAGACAGAGTTTGGCAAAATTGCATCATTGATTGAAGAAACTTCAATGCCCCAGACACCTTTGCAGAAAAAGCTTGACCATTTCGGGAAAATGCTTGGCGGGTTTATTATTTTGATAGCTGGATTTGTTTTTATTATTGGAGTTCTTAGAGGCTTTCAGGCATATGACATGTTTTTCGCTGCTGTAAGCCTGGCAGTTGCAGCAATCCCTGAAGGCTTGCCTGCAGTTGTTACAATAACTCTTGCAATTGGCGTGCAGAGGATGATTAAGAAAAATACTCTCGTAAGAAGGCTGCCTTCAGTTGAGACACTTGGCTCCACAACTGTGATTTGCTCTGATAAGACTGGAACTTTTACGCACAACCAGATGACTGTGCAGAAAATTTATGTTGATGACAAAATAATAAATGTAACTGGTTCAGGATATTCCACAAAAGGAAGTTTCAGCCAGATGACTCCGGGCTTGAAGCAGGTTCTCAAGACAGGAGTCTTGTGCAATGATGCGAGCATAGAAGACGGAAATGTAATTGGAGATCCTACTGAAGCAGCTCTGCTTGTTGCTGCAATGAAGCTCGATATGAGCAAAAAGGATTTGGAGCTTGAAAATGTGCGTGTAGATGAGATTCCTTTTTCTTCTGAGCGTAAGAGGATGACTACTGTGCATCAGGCTGGAGGCATTAAAACTGCATATGTGAAAGGCTCGCCTGAAATTATTGTTGAAAGATGCTCTAAGATTCTTGACAATGGAAAGGTAAGGGCAATAACTCCTGTTGACAAAAAGAAAATTCTTGAGCTGAATGACAGTTTTGCGAATTCTGCATTAAGGGTTCTTGGTTTTGCTTACAAGGACCTTGATATGGGCGTTCCTGAATCCAACCTGATTTTTGTCGGCTTGCAGGGAATGATTGACCCGCCAAGAAACGAGGCAATAGTTTCAGTAAACAAATGCAGGGACGCAGGCATCAAGGTTGTTATGATTACTGGAGACCACAAGCTGACTGCAAGGGCAGTTGCTGACCAGCTCGGTATTACTGGCAGGGCATTGACTGGCGAAGAGCTTGACAAACTGACTGACAAGGAATTGTATGATATTGTTGAGACTGTTGCAATCTATGCAAGAGTTAATCCAATCCATAAAGTGAGGATTGTTGATGCGTGGAAGAAAAAAGGGCACATTGTTGCAATGACTGGAGATGGTGTGAATGATGCGCCTGCTCTTAAGAAAGCAGATATTGGGGTTGCAATGGGTGTGACTGGAACAGATGTTGCAAAAGAAGCATCTGACATGATTCTTATAGACGATAATTTCGCATCAATGGTTGATGCAGTTGAAGAAGGCAGAAGCATTTATGATAATATACAGAAGTTTATTGAATACTTACTTTCATGTAACCTTGGCGAGGTTTTGACTATATTTATAGCACTTATATTGGGCTTGCCTTTGCCTTTGATTGCTTTGCAGATTCTTTTGATGAATATCTTGACTGACGGGCTGCCTGCACTTGCTCTTGGAGTTGAGCCAAAAGAAGAAGGCATTATGTCCAGAGGGCCAAAAAAGCCAGGCTCAAAGATTGTTGATTCAAACGGTTTGCTTCGCGTTGTGCTGTTTGGAGCAATCATGATGATAGGCACTTTGTTTATCTTCCAGTTCCTTAAGCCTGACGCGAATATTGTGTATGCAAGGACAGGTGCGTTCACTGCATTAGTCTTTTTCCAGATGTTCCATGTTTTGAATTCAAGGTCTTTAACCCAGAGCGTATTTAAGATAGGATTTTTCTCAAACTGGAAATTGTTAGTTGCAATTGCTGTTTCAGTTTTGATTCAGTTTGCAGTTGTTTATACGGCATCATTGAATTATATTTTCAAGACTGCGCCTTTGATGTGGCAGGATTTTGCATACATTGTTTTGATTGCATCTTCTGTACTGTTTATTAGAGAGATTTGGAAGCTGTTTGAGAAATAGACGGAATATTTATATATTTCCATGTTGATATAGGCTGTCTAGATAACAAACAAGAGGTGCGTATAATGATTTCAAAAAGATTTCTGCTGTTAATGGTTTCAGTTCTGGTTCTTGCTTTCTTTTCATTTGCTGTTTCTGCAACAACATAGTTAGTGCAGTTTTAAGGGCAGATTGCTTTGCGCAGTTTTCTTAAAATTTCTTTGCTATAACTTAATATTTTGGTTGTTTTTCTTTCCAGCTGGAAATTTTTGTACTGTTTTAGCGAAAGATTTATATATTAATTGCCAGTTAATATATATTAACTGTGAGTTAATATGAGCTTCAGTGAAAAGGAATCGGGAATTGTACTAAAAATATTCAAGGACTTGGCCAGCTACTATAATGCAAGAACCTTGTCCAAAATAGTCGGGATGAGTCATGCCGGCGCATATAAAGCATTGAAAAGTCTTGAAAATGCAGGGATTTTAGAAAGCAGAAGGCTGGGCAGAGCAGTATTCTACAGGGTTAAGGATGACAAGTTTGCAAAAAAAAGCATTGAACTGCTTTTGATGGCAGAGGCAAAATCAAAGGAGAGGTGGCTTTCTGAATTCAATGAATTATATTCGTTGTGCGATTCAGTTGTTTTATTTGGCTCAATTTTGAAGTCAGAGAAAACTGCACATGATATTGATTTGCTTATAATTTTAAAGCCGGAAAATAATAAAAAAATAAACCAGCTAATCGATTTCAAAAGCCAGCTGCTGACTAAAAAACTGCACGTTATAAAGCAGACGCGCCAGGATTTTATCAGCAACATCAATAAGCAGGATAAAGTCCTTCTTAGTGCAGTATGCACAGGCATTGTTCTTTCAGGCGTAGAGGAATATGTCGAGGTGATAATTAATGCAGCAAATAGAAAGCAAAATTAAATGGTGCCTGCAAAAAGCTGAAAAAGAGATTGCACAGGGCAGAAAACACAGAGGGCTAATCAAAATAACTCCAGATGTTCAGGAAGCAAAAAAGCACTTAAGCAAAGCAGAGCATAACTTCAAGGCAGTTGTTGTACTGGAAAAAGCAGGATTAACTGACTGGTCAGTAAGCGCCTGTTTTTATACAATCTATCACTGTTTCCTGGCCATTATAAAAAAGAACGGCTACGAATCAAGAAATCAGGAATGCACAATTGCGCTTGTACAACAATTGAAAATGCAAGGGCTGACCAAACTAGATGACAGCATAATCAATGCATTTGAGCCTGGGCAGCAGGAAGAGATGCATGAAAGCAGCATTCTTTTTTTAAGAGAAAACTTCCAGTATGGAACAGAGACAATCGTAGAAGACAAAAAATTGAAAGCATTAAAAGATACTTGCAAAAGGGTGATAGAGCAGGCAAAACAAGAGACGTACTGAGGCACAGTTTTCTTAACGAAAGCTTTTTAAACTAAAATCAATTCAAATTCATAAAAAATGGTGAAGAAGGTAGAGGGGTTAGTTCTAGTTGTGTTAGTGCTTGTTTTAACAGTATTATTTGCAGGAATTGTTAATTCAAATATCTATTATTGTACGAGTGCTGCGAATTGCGTTTCAGCATCCACCATTACGCCGTCTGCGATGTGGGAGCACACGGGAGGTATAAGTTCGTGGGCAGTTGGTTCATCAGGAACATATTACTGCACTCCTACAACTCCAAGTTGTGCACTAAAAAATACAACTGCAATGTCTGATTTTGTTACTGATTCAGAAGGCTCAGGTTGGGCAACTGGTTCTTCGGGTACAAAATACTGCTTGTTCAATAATTATTGTAAAAACCCGACAAATGGAGCCAGTGCAAGAGGCACGGCAGGGATTGTCATGACAGATTCGGGAACTGTATATATGGCAGGTTCAAATGGAATCTGGCAATGCAGTACAAGCGTTTGCACGCAAGTGTCTTCTGGTACTGGTGCAACTTCTATATCTACGGCGGGGACTACTGCTGCAGCGTATGCAGTCGGTCCAAGCCAGGCAGCACAATATTGTGCAGGCACTAGTGCATGCACTAGTCTTACTACAACTGGCACTGAAATCGTCGGCACATCCGTATCAGGGGCAAGCCCGATTGGTTGGCTTCGTACTGGAACTAGTGTTTACAGATGCGGCACATCTTCCTGCACTGAAGCAAAGTCGAATAGTGCTTCTGTTGCAGCAATAGACATTGTGGGCGGCGGATATAGTAATAATGCATATGCATTAACATCATCTGCAATTTACTACTGCACTACCACGGGCAATAATGGCTGCGGTTCAGCTTCTCTTATTTCTGCATCAGCAACTAAGATTGTTGCTCCACTAGGTACGTCCAACACTATGGCATGGGCAACAGGTCCGGGCGGAACTTATTACTGTGATTCAACTCCAGCCTGCACAAAAATAGACACCACAGCAATGAGTGATATTATGTCAGGTGGAACAGCTTATGCTTGGGTTACAGGCAGTTCTGGAACTGAATACTGTGGAACCACAAGTTGTACTTCTCCTACTGGGGGGACATCTGCTGTAGGAACCCTAGTTAAGGTTGCAAGAAACCAACCTAGTTATGCGTGGGTTAGTGGCTCATCAGGAATTTATTATTGTACTACGACAGGATGCACTAATAAGGCAGCTTTTCCTGCAAACATATTGGTTACTGGAAGCACAAATGCATGGGTGTCTTTCACATCAAAGGCCAACGGACAGGTGTGTACAGCAGACAATGAATGTACAACTCCTAACTGCGACACAGACTTTGACACAACTGACAAATACTGCCATGCAACCTCAACAAGCTGTGTTGATTATAGTTTAGGCACACCTTGGGAACGTGCAACAGGTTATGAATTATGCTCAGCAAATGATTGGTACAAATCCTGCACATCAAGTGTCTGGGGTTCAGAAGTGAACAACCCTGACTTGTACAATGACTACTGCAGTGCGCAGGGAGACAGCCAAGGAGGTTATGACTTGGCAGCAACATGCACTTCAGGAGACACAGGCGGATTTAATGACCCAGGATGCACTGCATGCACTAATGGATACAGGGCAACAACTTCAAAAAACGACTGTTATTCAAACTGCGCATCAAATGATGATTTGAGATGCATTTCAACATATCACTGCGCGTCAGGAGATGTATGCGCCGAAGACCTTGAAACAGGCGAATCCTGCGAAGCGAACTCAGACTGTGACAGCAACTATTGCAGAGATGATTACACATCAGGAAAATATTGCGCAGCAGACAATAATGATTGCGTGCACAATGGAGCAAGTTATGATTATGGCACAATGCTTGAAGGGTGGCAGTGCAACAACGGCATCTGGGAAAAGCCTTGCAGATTCCCATATGACTGGACTGACGGCAATGAAACAAACATTGACGAGATGGATTTAGAGTATGGTGAGAGATGCTTTAATGCAACAACTCACTATGAGTCTTTCAAGACAAAATATTATAGTGCAACGTTGAACAATGACAGCATAAACAAAGGCGGCTGGGTGAAGATGCTTTTGATTGGTGAACAACAGTCTGGCAAGAAGTGGTGTGTTTATATTTTCAAACACGACTTTACAAACAGAACTAAGATTGTTCTAACCGAAGATCAGGGAAGTTCTCCTTACTGTGACGGCGACAATGAGCTAGTCATTGACTCAGTTATAACCCAACATGCTGCACAGGGAGTATATTATTACAATGACTCTGATATGTATTTTTACTATAACGCAGACCTTGACTATCTCAAGGTTGCATACAAAGACTCGCTAATAGGCACAGTTTATGCATTGACTTCTGCGAAGAATCAGTTTGGGCAGATTGACGGTGCGAAAAACGAGGACTTTATTACATTTGATATTGAGGGAAGTGACCCTGAGTTCCAAGGTCCTGAATTCAGTTCAGCAGGAGTTGTTCTTGCAGTAACACTCATAATGTTGTTCACTTTAGTTTTACGCCGCAAAAAGAGCAAAAAATGATTGAAAACAGGCTTTTAATTTTTACAGTTCTAGGCATTCTTGTTTTAGCAGTGGGCGGTGCCGCAATTATTTACAAAATAAAATATACCTCGCCCCCAGATGCAGATGGAGATGGTATTGCAGACGGACTTGACCTTGATGACGACAATGACGGCTGGGCTGACAGGCAGGAACTTTCGGAGGGAACAAACCCAAAAGATGAATGGAGCTTTCCGGTTGACTCTGATGGAGACGGATTGTCTGATGTATATGAATTAAAAATAGCTGCTGCAATAACTCGTAGTCTTGAACTTGCCGCAGCTGAACTTAATGCAACTATTGAATCTGTAAGCTGGAAAGATTATATGACTGGCACATACGATCCAAATAATAACGACACAAACAATGACGGGATTGTGGACGGAAAAGAGGATTATGATTTTGACGGGCTTACAAATGCAGAAGAGCAGTTCTACGGTACAGACCCTTATAACAAAGACACTGATGGGGACACGCTAACTGATGGCGACGAAGTCCACTATTATTATACAAACCCTCTTAACAGAGATACTGATTCTGATGTATTGAGGGACAACTATGATCCAATACCTGATTCATCAAAGCCGAGAAATTCAGTTGAGTCTGTTTCTGGCACAGATCCTGAACTTGCGCTAAGAAAAATTGACACAGACTGCTATAAGTTAAGCAGGACAGCGCAGAGAGATTCTTGCTTTGACTCGTTGGCACAAATATATGCAGACCCGGAGTACTGCAAGAAAATTATGGACAACACAAGAAAAGACAGCTGCCTCAAGTCATTTGGCATCGAGGCACAGCCTTTGTACCAAGGCTAGAATTCTGCATTAGATTTAAATATTCTAAATGCTATAATGTATGCATGGGGGAGCAGGAAGTTTTAGAAAAAGTTGTACAGCCAGCCGGTCCTCAAACTGCATATTTAGACATGACTGACTTCCAGTCATACCTGCAAAGTATTTCTATATATCCAAAATTAACCTGGCTTGAAGCAAAAAGGATTGCAAAAGAAAGGGACGAGGCATACGGGCAGCTAAGGGAAGCTGTTTATGCAGATTATCAGGGAGCGCTTCATTTTTCAAGCGCAATTAAAAAGGCAACTGGCTCGAGAATTGAGAAGAGGCGCAGCCTTGATAGTTATGTTGAGGACACCAGCCTTGAGGAAGCCAATATTGCGCTGGCAAAAAATCTTTACTCGCTTAGCAAGTGCAAAAGAAAAATAGGCGGAAAGCTTAGCGGAAAGGTTGCCTGCAAAGTTTTTGGGCTGCTTAATAGCATTCCTTTCAAAAAAGAAACCTTGCTTGAAACTGTAAAGCATTTGATGCAAAGCCATGAAGCTGGAAAACTAAATCCTGCGATAGCAGAATCCTATGAAAAATATTATTCAAAGATAGAGCAGATTGTCCGCGGGCATTTTGGCACAGTAATCCCTATTGCGAAAAAATATGATACAGGGGAAAACCGCGGGAAAATGCAACTGATGGATATGATTCAGGAAGGCAACATTGCCTTGATACGGGCTGCAATAAAATATGTTGGCAGCAAAGGGCCTTTTGAATGCTATGCCCAATTCTGGATAAACAGGGACATAAAAAGGAAGATTTATGGGGCAGACGAGATAAGGCTGCCTGAGTCTGTACGTAGAAGAATGAGGAAAAAGCGCGCCAGCGAGAGGTTCCTGCTGAATGAAAAAGGCTATGCCTGCCCTGATGAAGTGGCTAAACTTAGCGGGCTTACAGTTGAAGAAGTTTCACTGCTCGACCAGGCGTGCAGAAAATTAGTTGATGTTATAGACGGTGCAGATTCTATTCAATACAATAATTCGCCATTAGAAACTCTTCTTTCAAAAGAAGACAGTGAGCTGAAGCAAAAGATTCTGGATAAAATGTATTCAGTGCTGACAGAAAAGCAGCTGGAAATTCTCGAGTTCAGGTATGGCATAGGAAAGAACGTTCTTGAATTAAAGGAAATTGTTGCAAAGCTCGGAATAAGCAAGCAGGCAGTTGATGACCATGAAAAGACAGCGCTGCTAAAATTAAAGCTTGCATTTTCTCACATGCTGCTGTAATTAGAATTCTATTCCCTTAGTTGCATTCCATTTCTTTGGCATTTTCACTTGATTAATAACATTCACAAAGTCAGCTCTTTGAATTAATTTCCTTGGAGCATTTCTTCCAGTCAGGTAAACTTTGGTTGAAGCAGGCACATCATCGAGAAAGCAAACAACTTCTTGGGCATCCAATAAACCAATTGCGCAGGCAAGATTTATTTCATCCAGAACCAGCAGCCTTGGCTTTTCTTTTTTCACAATATATTTTGCAAACTCAAACCCTTTTCTTGCCAGGAGTTTGTCTTTTTCAGTAAGATTGCTTATCGGCTTAATCAATTCTTTTCTGCCGAACTGGTAAATCTGATAGTTTTTGCCTAATTTGTTTTTCACTTTGAACTCGCCAATATCCTTTCTGCCTTTCATGAACTGTATAATAACTGCCTTGAAACCCTGCCCGACGCATCTTAATGCTGTGCCAAATGCAGAAGTTGACTTCCCAGCTCCATTCCCAGTCCATAAATAAATATTGTTTTTCATCTTAAAATGGGCAATATGTTGCAGGGCACCCGCCTGAGTATTCTGAGCCTGCTCTCACATGCCCGTCTTTTTCGTCAGGCGCAGTGCCTAAATACAATACCTGCTCAGGCTTGCTTCCGTATCTATATACAGTAATGCCTTTGCATTTCAGCTTGTGCGCGAGCAGATAAACTTTGCGTACATCCTCGACAGATGCATCATAAGGAAGGTTGACTGTTTTTGAAACAGCATTGTCAGTATATTTTTGGAAAGCTGCCTGCATCTTGACGTGCCATTCTGGCTTAATATCCAAGGCAGTTACAAATACTTTTTTTACATCATCGGGAATTTCCTCAACATCTATTATACTTCCTTTTTTCGAAACATCCATCATCAATTTTCTCGAGTAAAATCCTTTTTCTTTTGCAGTCTGCTCAAAATAAGGGTTTGTCTCAATAAGTTTTGTTCCTTCGAGAACATCTCTAACAAAAGATACTGCAAACAAAGGCTCAATTCCAGAAGAGGTTCCTGCAATAATTGAAATTGTTCCAGTAGGCGCAACTGTTGTCACAGTTGAATTTCGCATTGCTTTGTATTTTCCATACAACGTTGAGTTTTTGAAATTCGGGAAGCTTCCCTTCTGGACACCAAGCTCAGCTGACTTTTTCCTTGCTTCGTTTGCAACAAACTTCATCAGCTTTTCAGCAAGCTTCAATGCTTCATTTGAATCATAAGAGATTCCAAGTTTTATCAAAAGATTTGCCCATCCCATTACACCCAATCCAATCTTTCTATTTGCCTTGGTGATTTTCTCAACCTGCTTTAATGGATATTTGTTTACATCAATAACATTATCCAAAAATTCAACTCCAAGATGCACTAGTTTTTTCAGCTTCTGCCAGTCAATCTTTTTGTCTTTCACAACTTTCTCAAGGTTTATTGAGCCAAGGTTGCAGGACTCATACGCAAACAACATTTGTTCGCCGCAAGGATTTGTCGCCTCAATATTTCCTAATTTCTTAAGCGGATTTTTCCTGTTAATCTCATCGATAAAAATCATTCCAGGGTCACCTGTTTTCCAAGCCATTGTTGAAATCAGGTTAAACAATTCTTTTGCATGGACTGTTTTGGTTTTCTTTTCAGTCCTTGGATTTATCAAATCAATTTTTTTGTCTTTAACCACAGCGTTCATGAATTTGTCAGTCACAGAAACAGAAATATTGAAGTTTTTCAAAAATCCTGCATTTGTTTTTGCAGCAATAAACTCAACAACATCAGGATGGTTTACAGAAAGTATGCCCATGTTTGCACCTCTTCTCTTTCCGCCCTGCTTTATCACATCAGTTGCAACATCAAAAACCCGCATAAAAGAAACCGGGCCAGATGCTGAGCCTTTTGTTGACATCACAATATCTCCTGCAGGCCTGAGTTTTGAAAACGAGAAGCCCGTGCCTCCTCCGCTTTGGTGTATCTCTGCCATGTCTTTCACAGCATTAAAAATAGAATCAATCGAATCTTCAACAGGAACAACAAAACAGGCAGAAAGCTGCCCTAATTTTGTGCCAGCATTCATCAATGTTGGTGAGTTTGGCATAAACTCTCTTGACGCCATTGCATTAAAAAACTCGTTTTCCAGAACTTTTCTTTTTTCTTTATTTTTTTCAGCTTTTGCAACTGCTTTGGCAACTCTTTTGAACATTTGTTTTGGAGTCTCAATTACTTCGCCATTTTCATCTTTCAAAAGATATCTTTGCTTCAGGACAGCAATTGCATTCAGGTCAAACTTTAAATCATCCTTGATTCCCAAAAATGTTTTTTCCTCCCTCAGCTCTTTTCTTTTCTCCCTGTAAAGGATGTATGCTTTTGCAGCATCTGCGTATCCGTTTTTTATCAAAGTTTTCTCGACGACATCTTGAATATCTTCAACCTTGGGAACTATGGTTTTGAAATCAAACTCAATCCTTCTCGCAACTTCATATGACAATCTTTTTGCAACTCTTTTGTCATCAAGTTTGGTAGAACGCAATGCCTTGTAAACTGCATTAGTTATTTTATCTTCGCTGAAATCCTGAAAACTGCCGTCTCTTTTTTGTACTTTTGTTAGCATTTCTTTATTTTGATGCACTCTACGGGGCAGCTGTCTGCTGCTTCCTGGTTGCAGCCAATTTCATCAACTTCTGCCTTGATGGGCGAAGATTTCTGCTCCCCTTTGACATCAACCATTTTCCAGTTCTGGGGGCAGACGCTTACGCAGGCTCCGCAGCCAATGCAGTCTTCTTGTTTTTGCTGTATCTTGTACTTTGCCACCTTACTCCTCCTTTTTGTGTTTTTTGACAGCATTATTCAAAGCATTAACAAGCTCCTTAACATCCAAGCCGTGCACCTGCGCGCCCTGCTCAATTGTTTCGTGCATTGCGACAGCGCAGCCAATGCAGTGCAAACCGAACTGCGCGAAAACTTCCATTGTCTCAGGATATTTTTCAAGGCATTCGCCTAAAGCCATGTCTTTTGTGACAGCAGCTTTTTTTGCAGCTGCTTTTTTTGATTTTTCCTGTTTTTTTGCCATTTTCACCAGTTAAACAATTCAGGTTTCTATATAAAGATTATGGTATAATTCTTGGATTGTAAAAAGTGAAAGTTTATATAATCTTGCCTCTTTAATTCCATTATGGGGGAGCAGGGGTATATTATAGAGAACAGCACAATTGTGATACAAAGAGAGCTGACTGCGCTGGATTTATTTGTCAAGGATTTTATTGATGTTTTAAAAAAACATTCAGGGTATCTGATTGTGAGCGGATTTGTCAGCATATGCTCAGGAAGGGCAAGAGGGACCGAGGATATAGACGTATTGGTTCCTATTATGCCTCAAGCGAAATTCAAGGAATTGTTTGATGACTTGATTACCTGCGACTTTTGGTGCTACCAGGGCGATGATTCCAATTCTGCCTACAAGTATATAAACCAATTTTCAAACATAAGGTTTGCCAAAAAAGGCGGGATATTTCCCAACATGGAGTTTGTGCCAATTGACAAGGCAAGAAAGGCAAAATGGTTTGAATTTACCCATCCTCAAAAATTGAAGATTAAGGGTTTTGAATTTAACGTCCCTCCAATTGAGTTCGAGATATTGTACAAAGAGCTGATTTTAGGAGGGAAAAAGGACCTGGAAGATGCAAGGCATTTGAGGGCATTTTTCTCAGAAATATTAAAAAAAGAAAATTTTATTAAGTTCAAGCCAATAATAGAAAGCGAGGCAAAATGATTCCCAAAACTGACCTGGATTATGTTGAATTCTATGCCGCAAAGCTAAGGGAGGACAGCTCTCTTTTCAAGCAGCAAAAAATGCTGATTGAAAGCCAGCTGCGCAGCAGTTCTGATTTGTTCAAGAAAAAATTTGGGCTAAACGATTTTGAAAAACAGGCAAGAATCTATCTTAAGAAAATCGGGCTTATCGAGCCTCTGCTATAACTTTTTCTAACAATAACATTTATAAATAGAAAACGGTTCAAATTGATGACATGTACCAAAAGAGGGGACAAGTTACATTATTTGTAGTAGTCGGTATAGTCATACTGATTTCAGCATTCTTGGTATATTATTTTACCTCGAGGCAGGCAGTAATCCAAGGCCCTGAAACACTGCTTAAAGAAACACCTTCGCAGGTGAGGGATGTCCGGCTTTATATTGATGAATGTATTAACATAGTTGGAAAGCAGGCAGTTGTTAATCTTGGCGCTCATGGCGGATGGATTTATGATGAGTCTGACCCTGAGCTTATGCAGAAGCCTTTTGATGTTGAATTCAATCCAACAGAAGGACAGGGTGTTGAGTTTTCTTCAGGCGGATTAAAAGTTCCATACTGGTATTATATGAAGAGCAACAACAAATGCAGGAACTGCCAGTTTTCTCTTGACAATGTTCCTAGCAGAAGCACAATGACTGCAGGAATTAATCTTTATGTGCAGAAAAAAATTGATGCATGCTTAAAAGATTTCAAGCCTCTGCTCCAGCAGGGATACACAATAAGAAAATCAGGCGATGTTCAGGTTGACACAAAAATAGCCCCTGATGCAGTTATTGTTGATATAAAATACCCTCTTGAAATTAAGAGAGATGATAAAACTTACACAATGGAGGATTTTACAACGACGCTTCCAGTAAAGCTCGGAAGAGTTTATGATTTGGCCACTCTTGTTGTAAATAATGAGCAGAAATCTGGATTCATTGAATACGCAACAATGTCGATGGTCTCAGCATATGCAACAGTTGACAGCAGCTATTTCCCTCCGATTGCAGCAGCGACAATCGGGCCGTCAAAAATGTTTTGGTCAAAGACAGGAGTGATGCAGAAGCTTCAGGATGCTTTGGTTCAGCACACATTTTTATTCACAATCCCAAGAACACATAATTTTGCGCCTGCAGTATATGATGAGTCTGAGAAAGGATTTAAGGTAAAGCAGGGAGCAACTTTTTCATATGTGATGAACCTGATTCCTGAAAATGAAAACTATAATGATGTTGACGCGAATTTTTATTATCTTGGATGGCCTATTTACTTTGATATTTCTCCGAGCGATGGGGAGCTGATAGGACCTAATGATATTGACAGCAACATGTTGAACTTCCTGCAGGTTTTCAGCAGGCAGTATAATTTTGCATACGATATTTCGTATCCAGTTGTAGTTGAGCTGAGGGATGTTGGTGCATTCAATAAGCAGGGCTTCTCTTTTATGTTTGCAATGGAGAGCAATGTCAGGAACAATGATGCACTGAAGCCAGGCGAGCTTGTCGAGCTCAGCAAGTTTGGAACTCCGAAAAGGAGTTTGGTGAATGACCCTATGGAGAAGATTTCAGGGAATATTAAAGTTGTTGTAAGGGACGATGATCTTGCCAAGATTAAGGATGCAATTGTAAGATACTCCTGCGGGCAGGACTCAATATACGTTGGAAAGACCAACGAGAAAGGCGAGCTTGTTTCAAGGCTGCCAATCTGCCTTGGAGGAGCAATCGGCGCTTCAAAGCAAGGGTATGTTTCTGGAATTAAAGGGCTTGACACGTCTGTAGGAAATGATGCTTTCACCGAGATAATCCTCCCGAAGATTTACAAAAAGAACGCAACAATGGAAGTAAGGGAAAAGCAGGATCTTAGCGGAGTAACTAACGCAGCGTACGGCAGCATATCGCAGGATGATTTGCTGCAGATGATTGGGGCGTCAGGAAGACCATTAAAGCCGTCTGAGTCAGTTTATTTGAGAATTGAAAAAGTAAGGAGTCCTGAAGAAAATATTTTTAACAGAATGTATATTTTTAATAATGAAACCAAAGTACTGGAAATTGAACTAACAAAAGGAAAGCAGGAAGTGAGAATTGAGCTCATTGATGCTGAAGGTGTTTATATCCCTGAGGAAACAATTGTCCTGGATGAGGACGGGGACATACTTTCAGAAACAATGAATGATATTAACATGGAATTGATTGGCGGAGACGACACAGAAGAAATTGATATTCCTGCTATTAACATAACTCCTGCAGTAAGAGGGGGAGCAATACTTAATAATGAGACAGGGTACTGGTTTGTTGACGGCTCCAGCATAAAAGCAAATAATTCGGTTAAGTTTTTCGCAGCAAGGCAGAAAGCGCCAAGAACAGTTAGGGATATTAATTTGCTTGGAAACCGCGAGGAAGATTCAATTGATTCGAGAAGCTTGATTGAGCCAGAATGGGTTGACTAAATGAAATACAAGGCAGCATTAATGATATTTTTGATTTTAACTATTCCATTCTATATTAGCTCAGCTTCTGCTATCGTAAATCCAGACTCATTCCCTGTATCAATAAAGCAGGTCAGGGTTTACGGAAACCTTAGGAACCAGACAAAAGCTCTGCTTCCAACTGAAAGCATAAATGTTGAGGCATTGATTACTGATACAGGAGTTAATCCGCCTCAGGTAAAGTTTACAACTTCAGGAAGCACAGTTCCTTTCCAGAGCTGTTTTGCAGACCCTCAAGGCACAAAATGCGGGCTTGTCATAACTCCACCGACAGCATTGACTGAAGGCGCAAAGACATACACTGTGACTTATACTCCAACAGGAGCAAACCCTGTCCAGATTTCAGGAACATATGTTGTTGACAAGACTCCGCCTGTAATAAACTCATTCGGCACATCAACAGGAGTTGTCGGGATTTCAAACGGCAAAGTTGCAGTTTCATACACAGTCACTGATTCAGCAGCTGCAAGCTCAGCAACATGTGCAGGTGTTGCAGGAATTTTGATTTCAAGGAATGCACAGTTCACAGACATTTTTTCAGACTCAAAAATTGATGTAAGCTCAATACAGGAGTGCCAGAAAAATGGGGTGCTTGAAGTAAATGCACCGGTTCTTGACGGGCAGTTTACATGGTATGCAAAGGCATACGACAGATTAGGCAATACTGCATTCTCTGTAAAAACTGCAACATTCACAGTTGATGCAGTTGCGCCTGAAATTTCAAATGTGAGATTATTCAGAGGAGAATACAATACAACCCTTGTTGCATCAGGGCAGGGAAGCTATATTATTAAGGCAAACATAAGGGAGAGCAACGGGCTGCAGAGCGCAGCATTGGATATTGGCGGGCAGTCAAGCTGCCTGAAGATTGACACAAACAACTACGAATGCTCATGGCCAGTGCAGCTTTTAATTACTGAAACAACACGCACTGTCAGCGGAAAAATAACTGCAAAAGACTCTCCAGGCAATTCAAGAGACTATTCATTTTCAATTGGAGTAAGTGTTGACTCACAGGCTCCATCAGTAGGATTCTTCGGCTCAACATATGGTTCATACTTAAGAGGCGGCGGAAATACTTTGTATGTCCATGCGCAGGATCCAGAAGGAGATCCTATCACTGTTAATAATGTTTATGCTGACCTGCACCTGCTCGGGGCATACGGCTCGCAGGTTAGGCCGAATGAATGCAAAGGTGAGTACTGCTATTGGTATAATATCGTTACAACAAAATCGAACGGAGCAGTTGCAGTAGCAAAAGTCTGGGTTGGAGATAGCTTCGGGCACTACAATTCTTTGCAAACTGCTTTTACAGTTGACAAAAATCCTCCCGTAATTAATGAAATTGTAAGGTCAATTGAGTTCCCGACAAAAGAAGATGAAGAATACTTGTATTTTGTAATTAATGCATCAGATGATTCTGGTGTGAGAAATGTTACTGCAAATATTTCCGTCATAAGCAACATGAAAGGCTTGGCAATCGCAGAATGCGATGACCACAAGCTGAGCAGCGCGTGCTTTATTTACACACCTGAGCTAAAGACATCTTATGCAGTTGGAGACATAGTATTCACTGTTTATGACAAGGCTGGAAATTCAGTTGTACAGAAATATCCAATGCTTCTCTACGAGGCAGATGTCAATTCTATTCCTGAAGAGATTAAAAGTGTTAATGTCAAGTCAGTCAGCCCTAAGAAGCTGGACAGAAAAATTGCAGAAAAAATACCTGTAAAAGTTTTCCTTGACCTTGATTACGAGTATGAGCATGACAATGTGGAGGTTGTTGACCAGACAATTGACTGCGTTAATCTCACAAAGCTGGGCTTGTTGTATCAGACTGACACAGACAATCCTTATTTGATTGGCGAAGATTATCTTGTATTTGACATAGTCCTAAATAATTTGACAGCAAAGCTTGACAAAATCAAGTTTAACTGCACAATGAACCTGAAAATCAGGAGAGGCGGCGTAGTCTTCCTCAACCCTGAACAGCAGACATTGAGCGCAGAGATTGAATTGTACAATCTGCCTCTTGGCACAGTTGGAGAAGGTGTTATTAATAAACTTGAAGATATTCAAACAGTTATAGATGATTGGTTTGGCTGGGCTGAGACAACTGACAAATGGTTCCAGACTGCAATCAAGATTTGCGATGGATTCGGCGTATTCCAGCAGGCTTACAACATACTCCAGACTTTCAAGCCTATTTTATTCCCGATACTTAATGCAATAGAGAAATATCCCCCAGCAAAAGGCGCAGCTAATGCCATTTGGAAATATTATAACATGGGTATGTGCTACATGAAAGTCGGGAAAGACTGGGCATGGCCTAACACAAATCCTTCAAACCTTGGAACAGGCAGCCAGGAGAAAGGTACAGGCAATCAGGGAGGATTCTTTTATTCAATGTCAAACGGAAATTCATTTGACTTTAAAGGAATAGTAAGAAACATCTGTTCTCTTGTCAAGTGCAGGCAGTGCAATACTGACTGGAGTGTTGCAAACAGGCTTGCAAATCTGAACTTTGATTTTGGAGGCACTGGCTCTGCAAATGCATCAACAAAGAGCACAACTTTGAACACACAGATGGAGGGAAACAATGCTACAAAAGAATCAATTTTCAAGAACGTTGACTTAAGTGTTGCAGTTGATCCATTCAGGAGCTGGGCAGTTGCAGCAGCATGCTTGTGTATCCCTGGATTGATACATAATGCAAAGAAATACAGGCAGCTTGAGTGCATGCACGCAAACTGCATTATCGAGAATGCAAAGGCAGGATTTTCAGTAGGTCCTTGCGATTCATTAGATAGGGAAAGAAAATGCGTATTTTTCTGGGGCGCACTATTCCAGCTAATACCAGGATATTTGTTTGCGCAGATGATTGTCAACAAGATTACTGCAGTTATTACACAACTTCCAGGAAGGCTGATTGGGGCAGCAAGGAACTGGTACTGCAACAACTATGACACTGCCATAAAAGAGTCAGGATACCTTGAGCAATGCGACAGTGCAAAAGACTGCCAGGACCCGACAAAGCAGCCTCAGTCACTGCCTGATGCAAAAAACTCGAACTATATAACGTGCAGCGTCATTGATGCAGGAATGCTTATATGGAGCTGGAATGATTTTGCGGATAATGCAATGGATTTCAAGAAATACTTTAATTTTGAAGAAGAGCAGGATTTTTGCGAAAGTGTTGACTGGGAAGCAGCAGGTCTTGATTAAGGAGGAAATGAAAAATGAAACGATTTGGAGCAGGGATTATGGGTGTGCTGGCTGCAATGACTGTTGCAGTGCTCTCGTTCCAGCACTACAATGTTACAACCGGAGCAGCAGTTGCAACAGAATATGGCGAAGTTTACGGCGGAGCAATTTTGCTTATAATCGCAGCAGTTGCAGGAGTTTTGCTGATTTCAGGGAAGGAAAAGAAAAAGCATGAATAAGAAAATATTTATCGTCTTGATTGTGATGGTTTTGCTAGCTGTGCAAGTGGCTGCAGTGGAAATCGCTCCTGCACCAGACCAGGTCAAAAAGGCACAAGATTATGCGAATAACAAGCCGACCCAGAAAACTACCACAGTGTCTGCTGACAACTATGCTCAGCTTGCACTACAAAGGACAAGGGTTACAGGACCTTTGCCTGGTGGAACTCAAGGTGAATTTAGAATACAATCAAAAACTGACACAAGTGTAATTTTGAAAGATGCTGCAGGAAATACTTATTATATATCAAAAACGGATTTTACAAGCGGGAAATATTCTGCAGCAGTTAGTTCGCTTGGCACAAGACCAACAACAGGTCCGCAAAAATCAACAGACCTTGATGTTGAGGGCAGCAAAATTGCAGTCAGCCCTCTTAGCCAGGCAGACCTTGCAAACCTTATTACGTCTACAAGTATTATGAAAGATGTACGTGGGGGAGAGGGAACTGTTCCAACAGGAATAATTCACTTGGATGATTATGATTTCTTTAGGGTTGATGCAAACGGGAATATCTATTATTACCGTGCATCGGACAATCCTGCAGTTCCAGGAACAGGATACCCAACAGGGTATATCATGATAAAAAGCGCAGACGGCAAATCCCAGTTCTTTAACCCTGAAACAATAACTGCCGACGGCAAGCCAACTGGGCAGGCATATGACCCAGATACAGGCTTGATGTTCGAAGGCGGGGATAAAACTCCTTGGAGGCAGGTAAGGAGTGATACAAGATATGCCGGACAGATTGAGGTTTCCAAAATGTATGGGTTGGACATAGGGATGGATGTATATGCAGGAGAGTATGTTGACCAGTTAACCAAAAAAACGATGTATGATTATTTTTATGTTGATGCAAAGGGCAATATCCAGCGTCTTAGTGCAGAGGAACTCCAAATTGCATTAGCTCAGACTTTTGGCAAAGATTGGGCAAATCAGTATGCCTCATGGGGAAAGACTACCGAAGAGATGATAAACAATGCCCAGAAACGAAGAAACATTCAGGCATTCTGGGGGGCATTCTTTGAGGGCTCAGAGTCATTGATTTACCAGAGTGTTACAGACAAGATTAACAGGAAATACTGGGCAGATGTTACAAAAGAATGGACTTTCCTTCAATCAGCATTTTTCACACCTCAGACTTGGGAGGTTGAGATATGCAAGATGTTCATAAGTAATGACAAAGATATACCAAGCTCTGCGCAGATTGGCTATGACGCATACGGCCCTCACATAACAATGAACTTGTTTGCGGAAAAAGAAAATTTCCCAATCGCAAATCTAACATTGTATCAGGTTAGCTGGCTTGTTGCGCCTCTTGCTGACGAAGTCGAGTACAGAGTATGCCTTGGCTCATGCACACCTTGCAAAATTATTCAGGACTGGGAAACTGTTTCCAAGGGAGACACTGACAATGGCTTTGCAACAAAGTACAGAAACATAACCTTGCAGGCTTCAAAAGTTTCAATATGCTATTATGAAACAACTGAAGTTGACGGCGAAGAACAAAAGTCAGAGCTCCTGAGCTTTACCCAGCCTATTGTTTTCGAAAACTATAACCCCGACGATGATTCTGGAAACTATGGAACTGGAATTGTGACAGAAGGGCAGGGCGGAGCCGTAACTCCACCTGAGGAAGAAGAGGATGAGTCTTGGTGAAGTTTCTCGGAGAGTTTATAGTTGAGCCTTGGACATTGTTTTTGGACAGCTTCAAAAAATTCAAGCTTCAGCTAGTCCATGCTGCATTTTTTGACTTGTGCTTTTATGCAGGATTTTTACTAGTCTATGTTTGTGGATTTTTCTTATTCAACAATATAATCCTTAATCTTCCAATACAGGTTGGAAAAAGCCTTACTCCTGTACTCGCAGCGATGATTGGAGGAATAGTGCTTTTGTTTGCGCTGCTTTTCATCAACACAGTTATTTTCAAGAACCTTGCCTGGAATTACACTCTTGAAAGAAAGACAAAATTGTGGAGCTTCATCAAATTCAGCCTTGCAACAGTCCTCCCTTGGTTTGCAGTCTTTCTTTTGTTAAGATACGGGCTTACAGGCTTTGCGCAGGTTGTTGTTATCCCGCTTTATGCATTAATCTACATTTACTTTATCGGAATTGCAAGAACATTGTATGATGGAAAAATAAAAAAAACAATTGGCAGGGCTTTTGAAATCGGGATTTTCAAGCTGTACAAATTTATCCTTCCTGCAGTTCTTATGTTTTTGGTATTATTTATTGCTTCAGGATTAACCTCTTTTTTAATAAATGTAAATGATAATTTATTTTTCATCACATCAACAGTTGTGTTTTTGATGCTTTTTGCTTGGGCGAGATATTATTTCACTTTCATAGTTAAAAGTTGTACAGAAAGGAAAAATAAAAAATGATTAAAAAAAGGGGGCAGGTAACCTTATTCATAATTATAGCAGTGGTTCTGCTAATTGTAATATTCTCAGCAGTAATGTTCAGGGAGCAGATTGCAAGGAACTTTGCAAAAGTTTTCCAGCCAGAGGCTGAGCCTTTGAGATTGTATGTTGAGAAATGCATAACTTATGTTGGAAACTCAGGAATTGAGCTGATGGCAAGACAGGGAGGATATGTCCAGATTCCGCCAAAGCTTGATGTGTCTTTTGACGGCTATCTCCCGAGGGCATCTGCTGCATTCGGCCCAGTTGTCGGCTTGAAGACGCCGATGTGGTGGTACAAAGGGCAGTCTTATGTTCCTCAAAAAGCAGACATGGAAGCACAGCTTTCATTGTTCATGGAGCAGAACCTTCCAACGTGCTTTGCAAACTTCATGTCATTCCCTGATTTGGAAATTGTTGAGAGAGGAAATTTGACAGTCACAACCGAGATTCACAGCAAGGATGTTTTGTTTACTGTAAACTATCCTATTACTGCAAAAGCGAGGGCAGCAACAGGGCAGAGTGTTGCTGAGCTTGAGAATTTCAGGATGCCTATCCAGAAAAATCTTGGCGAGCTCTATGAGCTTGGCAAATCCTTGATGGACTATGAAAACAATAACGCATTTATCGAGGATCTAACAGTTGACATTATTTCTGTTGCAGACGGCGCAGGCGACTCGCCTTATTTCCCGATGGAAGGATTTGACATAAGATGCCCCGGAAAAGTGTGGAGCGAGCAGTTTGAGCTTATCCCTGACTTGCAGCAGATGATGCATTATAATCTTAATTATGTTAATTTCAAAGGCACATACTTTACTGACCCAGGATATGATTATTTCAGAAAACAGTATTCTTTCAGGGCAGCTGACAAGAACTATCCTGATGCTCAGGTTAAATTAATTTACGACAAAAGCTATGGCATGAATCTGGATGTCCAGCCAAGCTCAGGAGACATAGTAAGAGGAATTCCGATGAAGATTCCTTTGCTCGGGCAGTGTTTCCAGATTTACCATCACAGGTATACCGTTGATTTTCCTGTAAGATTCCAGATTACTGACATTAAGACAGGGCTTGTCTTCAGCTTTGCAACACCTGTTGTTATCGAGAAAAATCAGGCTAAACGATATATGAGCCCGTTCTTCACTGACTATGAATATGTTGCTCCAACTGATGATGAGTTCTGCGCAAACAGGCAGTTCACAACGACAGTTTTGGTTGATGATGTAGTTACAAAAGACAAGATTTCAGGAGTCAACATAAAATATGAGTGTGTAAGGTTTGGATGCGAGCTTGGCGAAACAAAGCAGCCAGAGTTTGACGGAATCCCTATCTATGGCTCAGTGCCTTCGCTGACAACAAAATTCCCTCCATGCTTGAATGGATTTGTTATTGCATCAAAAGAAGGCTATGTGCAGAATGTAAGTCAGTTCACAGTAAGTGTACAGGGCGGAGAGTTCCCTCCAATTTCACTAACTCCATTAAAAGACCTTAACATGGGAGTTGTTGTTGCAGAGCTTGAAAATGGAGGATTAAACATAAGAGGATTAAATGACGGTGAGATTGCTGTAATCTTTTTGACAAGCCCGTCAAGAAAATATGACGAGGCATTTTACTATCCTCCAAACCCGTATGTGAAAAACAAGCTTGGAGTTATTTATGATGATGTTGATTATAATCTGGATATTAAGATAGTCAAGAACAACATAGTAACTGGAGGATATTTCCTTGACAAGTGGAGCTTGAGAAGAGCACAGCTAAGCACTGCAAACGAGGTTTTGTTCACTGTATTTGTCAAGAAAGATGTTCCAAAGACAAACCAGGAGTTTGCAGACTTCTGGAACAACCAGGTTGTGCAGATTAGCCCAGACTATCTGCCTGCAGTAAGATAAAATGGACATAAAACTGAAATCATTTGTTGTGTATTTCACGATTTTCATAATGATAGGGCTGTCAGTTGAAGCAGCTGAAGCTCTCAGAATATCAAATGTCAGGATTTCAAACATAACAACAAACACATCAACAGTAAGCTGGGCTACTGACGGAAATTCTGACTCAACAGCATACTATGGAGTTAACAGGCCGCCTGTAACAAAATCAGAAGACAAAACGTATACAAAAAATCATTCAATCACGTTAAAAAATCTGTTTGCAAACAGACAGTATTTTGTGATTGTCCAGTCAAGGAATACAACTGAGTCTAAGCTTGATGACAACAGCAGCTACACATACACTTTCCGCACACAGAGAAGTCTTTCTGATGTCAACACTTCGATAACTACCTCGATACCGACTGGAGTTAATGCGCAGACAGCTTCATATGTGAACAAAAGCGAAATCACAATAAACGGCACAAGCCTTCCCGGCACAACAATACGATTTTTCATAAACAGCGAAACAATCCCGAGCCAGATTGAGGAGACTGGAAAATACTCCCTTGTTGTCGGTCCAGGAGGAAATTTCTCTGCAACTTTGCAGCTTTTCGAGACAGTTCACAGCGGGATTATAGGCTATAATGTCATCAAGATAATGTTCATAGGCCCTGCAGGAGACAAGCAGACAGTTGAAAGGACTGCGATTGTTGACACAAGAGCGCCTATCCTATATATAGAAGACATTAATTCGCCTACAAGATTCTCCCAGCTTAACCTTAATGGAAGTGTAAGCGAGGTTTCAAATATTACATTGAGCATTGACACAGGCTCTGACGAAATTTTGGCTCTGAATTCAAACCTTGGTTTTGGAAAGAAAATCAGTTTAGGCGGAGACGGCAGGCACAACATTACAATAAAGGCAGTTGACAGGGCAGGAAACAGGGCAGTTCTTAAGAATTCAGTTGTTCTTGACACAGTGCCTTGCGAAATAAAGTTTTATGAAAAACTTTTCCAGGAAAAGCAGAGATTTTCGATAGTAAATGTTAACGGCACAACTTCAGAGCCTGAATGTAAAATCACTGTAAAGAATCTTGGCAGGGATTTGCAGCCAAGATATACAAATACTACCAGCTTAAACACTGCAGTAAGCAGGGGGCAGGTTAACCAGACAAAATATCCTTACCAGGATACTACATCCTTGACAACAGAATACGAGCTTGGTGTTGGCGGGCTTGCTGTAAGATATGAGAAAACATTTGAATCAGACAGCGACGGAAAGTTCAAGGAATTTTTGGCAATTGCTGAAGGCAGGAATAGATTAATTTTCAATGTTTCAGACAAGGCAGGAAATGTAAGAAGTGTTGAGAGATTCATTGAGTTTGAGCCCGGCAGCAAGCTTTGGAAAATGGGAAAAATAACAACAGTTCCTAATGAAGTTTACACAAGCGAGATTACAAACAGGGATGTTGACGGCACAGATGTTTCTGTGATGTATGATGTTTATTATTACGGCCCGAGTGATTTGGAAATCACGAACATAAGGGCATCTGCATCTCTTGACGGCGACAAGGTTAACAATAAGTTCTTCAGTGTCAAGGAAAGCTATGCGTATTATGATGCAAAAACAAAGAAGGCATTTATCCTTACAAAAATAAAAGTCAACAGGTATTCAGGCAAGATGGAGGATTTGCCTGACCAGCTTAATTTTGCAATGAGGACAGTTGTAAATTACAACTATGGAACAATTGCAATGAACGAGGAAGTGTTTTTCCAGAGCGGTGTTGCAGTTGAAAAGCCGTTCAAATACACAAAATGGCTCTCGCCTGAAATGATTAACAAGACAATAAAAATGCTCGATGAATGGATTATTTGGCTTGAGCAGGCGCAGAAAGTAACAGAAGTTGCAATGATTGCAACAACAGCTGCCTGTGTTGCTTACACAGTTTATACTTACATATCAGGATTAAGCGAATCAAATGAGAAAACTCTTTACACTATATGCGACAGGGTTTGGTGCCCGACAATTCCTCCGCACTGCGACAGGATGAACTGGAATGATGACCTGAAACAGTACGAGTTTGAGAAAGACGGGCAGACATTTACTTTAAAGAAAATTCCGATAAGCACAGTTCCAATGGACAAACGTCCGGCAGGATGCCAGAAAGAAGTGCTTTTGCTCAGTTCATCGTCAAGTGATGTTGGATTTGGCTGGCCTGGTGTCAAGAATCTTCAGGCAGTTACTGGAGCAAATTATGTCTGCGCAGATGACCCTGAAGTTGCGTCAAGCTTTGAAAATCAGGACATTCCTCCATACTTGGGAAAAGGATGCTATCAGGAAGGCGCGCCTAACTATGATGACACAAAATGCATTTTTGGCGCAGGCGAAGTAAGCAAGTATGGAAAAGTAAATCCATATGATGATATGTGGCTCTCTGTTCAGTGCGGATGCATATCTGGAGTTTACGGGCACATAACCAACTGGCTGAGAATTGTGCAGGGCTTCAAAAAATGTCTGCAGCAGGCATATATTGGTGAAATCAGGGGAGGATATTGCGAACGATTATTTGCTCAGTTTGCGTGTGACTTAATAAGCTGGGCGCTCAAGAGGATTATTACAAGAGGAGGGGCTGGAAATCTGCTTGGCCCTTCAGGAGATGAGGCTGCTGATGTTGTAAGAGGAAATTTCAACACAGTAAGCCAGAGGCTCAAAGAAAGATATGGAGCAATTACCCAGAGCAGGTTAGGCTTGGATTCAGCGCAGATTGTCCATAAATTCTGTGTTGCGGCAATTACAGGAGACTGGAGTGATTTGAGAAATTTACTGACTCAGGCAGCACGTGTTCCAGTTGCTCCAGTTGTAGGCCCGATGTTCCCTGAATCAAGATTTGCAGCCTGGAATCCGTTTACAGGGCAGGCTTCAATAACATATTATGCTACTTTAGGAATTTTATCAGGAGGGCAGAGAGTTAACGGCTATGCAAAAATAATCTGCGACAAGTCAAAGCCAGACGGAAATTTCTGCCCGCCAGGAGCTCCAGTCACAATTTACGAGGAAACTCTTTTTGTTGAAGCAGACGGAAGCATGGAAAGAAACATTGCTAAACGAGATGAGAATGCAAGATACTGGGGCAATGTCATGGTTATGCACCTTGAATATCAGCTCGGCGAAGAGTCAATTAAATATGACAAGGAAGAGCAGATTTTGCACAAGGGAGGAATTATCGCCCAGTGCCACTTCCAGCTTATACCATGCTGCCTGCAGTGCGATTTGCTTGCAGGGCAGAGCTTTGGCACAATGCAGTTTACGAGCGCGCTATTCACTCCAAAGAATAATAATATTTACTATCCTGGAAACAAGGTCTTTGTTAAAATCAATACTCAAAAGCTAACTCCGATGCAGACAATATCCACTGGCAATACTACGGAGCAAAAGCCAAGCATATATGCTGTTTGGAATTTGCTAAGGCCTGACAAGCAGAACGAAACTGGATTGTGGGCGATCCCCTGGAATGAAAAAGAGAATGATGTTTTCGAGTTATTGACACTTCCAGCTGCAGGACAGATTGGTGTAAGCAGAGGATTTGAATGGAAAGCAGACGATGTAAACATACATAGGGATGGCTCAGCTATTTCATTTATGGCAGGAGACATTATCAAGATTTATTCGCAGGCAAAGGTCGCAAGCGTAACAGCAGGAACAACTTATGTTCCAAGAGAACTAACTCAGCTTAAGATTGACGGCGTTGATGTAACTTCATCAGACAGCATGTTCGAATGCAATGGAATTGGAAAATCTCTTGTGAGCTGCACTTTCAGGGGCAAGCCTGCTGAGGAAATTGAGGAAGCACATGTTTCACAAATAAGCATTGTTGCAAGAGGAGACAAGGATGATACAAATCTTGAGCTTAAGTTTGATTGGACCACGAGAGATGGTTCTGGAACAGACACAGCACTTCTAGGAAAAGAAAGGCTGACACAGCCTGTTTCAGAAGCAGCAGTAAGCAAATACACTCCAGGAACTTATATGCTAAATGTGACCTTGTGGCACGATGTTGACAATAACGGGATTATTAATGAGAATGACAAGCCAATTGTATATGGCGCTCAGCTCAGGCAGAGCAAGATTTTGAGCTTTGAGTTCAGGGCAAAAGCTTCAGATATCTGCTCTGAGGCTCCAAAGGTAGAGATAGTTTATCCAACAAAAGATTCATATGTTACTTCTGCATTGAAGCACTATCCGAATGAAGAAGGAGTTGACTTGTACTTGTGGGATGACTGCAACGATATTTCAAATATAGCTCTTTACGACAGGAAAGGATTTGATATTGGCAAAAATTTGGACACAACTGCAAAGAAAGGAGAGCCATATCCAACCGCGCTTTCAGTTCAGAATGGAAACCTTTTCCAGATTGCAAGGTTTGGCACTGGCTCGCAGATTACAGACCAGACAAGATACAAGAACGATGAGAAGTTTGAGCTGATTGTAAGGGCATATGACAAACAGAAGCATGTTGGAGAGGACAGGGTAATAGTAACATACACAACTGCAGCAGAAAAAACACAAACCCAGACTCAGGCAGCAGGGCAGGAATTCCTGCAGAGTGTTTCAGGCAGCACGGCAACAGGATAAATGCCTAAGCGCCGCTTCCACTTATTCTTTAAAATTCCAAAATTTAGGCTGTAGAAAAGCGAAAGCTTTAAATATATAAACTAATTTTAGTGTATTAACTAAATATGGTGTATCAAAAATGACGACGTTTACTGTATCAATACCAAAGGAATTGAAGGCGCAGATAGACTGCTATCCTGAAATAAATCTTGCTGAATATTTAAAGAAGAGATTTCAGTCAAGATTGTCAGAACTGATTAAATTTGAGGAACTAAAATACAAAGGAGCAATCTAAAATGGCGTCTGTAACTTTGTCTGTGACAGAGCAATTCAAAGACCAGCTGAGGCATTTTCATTGGGTGAACTGGAGTGATATTGCAAAAGAGGAAACGAGAAAGAAGCTTATATTTGAGAAGTATATGCAAACCAGGGAGGTTTCTGACGAGGATTGGGAATTTTGCGAGGAAATAGACTGGCACCCAGTTGATGAACTGCCCCTGAAAAAGGAATTTGTTAAGAAACTTCAGGCTGCTAGAAAGGAAAAAGGCATAAAATTTAAGAATATGGCGGAGTTAAGAAAGATTATCGAGCAATAAAATGTACTGCTACGAGATTATTCCTTCTTTGCAAAAAACGCTTAATAAGCTATCCAAGAAAGACAAGAAGACATACGAAATAGCTATGGGCAAAATCGAAGAGATTATCAAGAATCCTCAGCATTTCAAGCCATTAATGCACAGTTTGGCAGGGGAGCGGCGAGTCCATATTATGAAAAGTTTTGTTTTGAAGTACGAGATTGATGAAGCAAATAAAACTGTTATTTTTCTTTTCTTCGGGCATCATGATGATGCTTATGGGAGATAAACAGCCTTACCAAAAGATTTAAATACTAACGCTTTATCACAAATAACAAGGGGTATAGACAAATAATTGTTCTTAACATGACACAAGAACTTAAAACAGGAACAACAACTGTAGGATTAGTTTGTAAGGACGGCTTAGTGCTTGCAGCAGACATGAGAATGACTGCCGGCGACATGATTGCATCCAAGCAGGCAAAGAAAATCCACAAAGTTAATGATGAGATTGCAGTAACATGGGCAGGCTCAGTTTCTGATTTGCAGCTTTTGACAAAACTGCTAAGAGCAGAACTAAAGCTGAAAAGCATACAGTCAAAAAAGAAAGTCACAATCAAGGAAGCAGCAAACCTTTTGGGAGGATTGCTGTATTCAAGCATAAGGCAGATGAGCATGATTCCAGGGATTGCTCATTTTGTAATGGCAGGAATTGACCAGCAGGGCCTGCATCTTTATGATTTATACCCTGACGGCTCTGTGACTGAGGTTGAGGATTACACATCATCAGGCTCAGGCTCTGTTTTTGCTTACGGTGTTCTTGAATCAGACTACAAGAAAGACTTGACAGTTGAAAAAGGCGTTGAGCTTGCAACAAAAGCAGTAAAGTCTGCTCTTGAGAGGGACATTAACTCAGGCGGCGGGATTTATGTTGTTGCAGTCACTGAAAAAGGGATTCAGGAAAAAGTCCTTAAGAAAGTTAAAACCCAATTAGAATAAATTACATTATGAAATTCTGAGCATAGAATGGCAAACATAATAAAAGAAATTTTAGCGCTTTTGCCTGAAGGCAAGGTGTCTTCTGCAGCATTTGAAGGCGCAAACATTGTGCTTTACACTAAAGACAAGAATTTTTTCTTAGACAACCAGGGCACTATCAAGAAGGCTGTTGATGAGTTCAAGAAAAGGATTGAGCTTAGGCCTGACCCGAGCGTATGCGTGGAGCAGGATGAAACCAAGAAAATAATCAGCGAGCTTTTGCCTGCAGAAGCAGGGCTTTCCCAGGTTATTTTTGATGTCCAAAGAAGCCAGGTTATTATTGAGGTTGAAAAGCCGGGCTTGGCAATAGGCAAGAAAGGCTCTTTGCTTGGCGAAATAAGAGAGAAGACTTTCTGGATGCCGACTATCAGGAGAACTCCTGCAATAAAGAGTGAGCTTATTGAAAACATAAGAGGAGTTCTTTATGAAAATAATGATTACAGAAGAAAATTCCTTGACAAAATCGGGCACAGGATTTATGACGGCTGGGTCCGGGGAAAGAAAGAGGAATGGATTCGAGTAAGTTATCTTGGTTCAGGAAGGCAGGTTGGGCGTTCGTGCATACTTTTGCAGACTCCGGAATCAAGAGTTTTGCTTGACTGCGGGCTTGATGTTTCAGCTTCAGATGCAGAAGCATATCCATATCTTGAAGCTCCAGAATTCAGGATAGATGAGCTTGATGCAGTAATTGTGTCACACTCACACTTGGACCACTGTGGTGTTGTTCCTTTATTGTTCAAATACGGATACAGGGGTCCTGTGTACTGCACAGAGCCGACAAGAGATGTAATGGCATTACTGCAACTGGACTTTGTGAAAATACAGAAAGCAGAAGGCAAAGACCCAATTTATACAAGCGAAGAAATCAAGGAAATGGTTAAGCACACAATAACTCTTGATTTTGATGAAGTTTCTGACATAACTCCTGACGTTAGAATCACTTTGTACAATGCAGGGCACATTCTTGGCTCAAGCATGGTTCACATGCACGTTGGAAATGGTTTGCACAATATTTTGTACACAGGAGACATGAAATATGAACAAACAGAGCTGCTTGACCCTGCTATTACAAAATTCCCAAGGCTTGAAACCTTGATGATGGAAGCAACCTATGGAGGGCCTGAGAATGTTTTGCCTTCAAGAGAGGAATGCGAGAAAGAGTTTATTGACATAATCACAAACACACTAAAAAGAGGAGGCAAAGTTCTTCTTCCAGTTCTTGGAACAGGAAGGGCGCAGGAAGTTCTTTTGATATTGAACACTTGGATGGAAAAAGGAAAGCTCGACGAAGTTCCAGTCTTTATCGATGGCTTGGTTTGGGATGTTACAGCAATCCACACAGCGTATCCTGAATTCTTTAACGAGGATGTTAAGAAAAAAATATTCCACAAGGACAACAATCCGTTCCTTAAGCCTTGCTTTAAGAGAATCGGCTCGCAGAAAGAAAGGCAGCAGATTATTGAAGAAGGAGGGCCTTGCGTAATACTTGCAACATCAGGAATGCTTGTTGGAGGAGCTTCAGTTGAATATTTGAAAGCTCTTGCTGAAAACAAGAACAATTCATTGATTTTCACATGCTACCTTGGCTCAGGAAGCCTTGCTTCAAGAATAAATTCAGGCGAAAGAGAGATTGGATTTAACCAGGGCAACGGCAAAGTTGCAGTTACCAAGATTAACATGGAAGTCTATAAGATAGACGGTTTCTCAGGGCACGCAGGACACGAGGAACTGATGAACTTTGTTTCAAGATGCAGCCCCAGGCCGAGAAAAGTCATACTTAACCACGGAGAGTCAAAGAGATGCTTGGGCTTGGCAAGCGCAATACACAAAAAGTTCAAGATAGAGACTTCTGCCCCAAGAAACTTGGAAGCGCTAAGATTGAAATAGTTTCTCTTTTATTGCTTTGGATAATAAATTAATGTACAAATTAATTTGCAGCTCAACTTCTTTCCAGTCTTTGTATGCAGCAGGCTCACCATAATAGATGCTCCTGTTTCTTTTTGTCCTGACTTTTTCAAAAAAATTCCAGTCAAGTTCAAGCTCAGGATGTTTTTCGCACAAATATGCAAAAACGCACTCGTGCGTGGCTGCCTTTATTTTGTCAAACTGCAAAAATGCTTCAGCAAGCACGTGCAGGACATCATAATGAAGCTTGTATATTGCATTCCACTGCCTGCCTTCTTTTGGGGCAGTCCTTGCCCAGTCCTTTACAGATGCGAAATCATCAAGCGCAATATCTGTCATTGTCTTTATCTGCCCCAAATCTGCTTTTTCAATAGGCAGAAAAGAGCCTTCTGATTCGCAGGCATTGTAAATTGTTTTTTGGCTTCTGTCTTTACGCATTTGCAACCTCGATAAAATCAAGAGCACCTTTCACGCGGTAGCCCTCGGCAATGTTCTTCAGCAAGCCTTGGCTGAAGTTCTTTAAATCTTCTTTGGTTCTGCAGACAAATACTTGTATTTCCCTGTGAAGCTTTGCCCTGAACCTGTCTTTTTCAAGCCCTTCGGGATTTCCATAAATAAACAAGTCAATATCACTGTCCTTGTGCCAGTCCCATCTGCTGAAGCTTCCAAAAATCACAACAGCTTTTGCTTTTTGAAGCCCGGCTAAATGCCCAAGGAATCCCTGTTGTTCAAGCATTTCCAGCGAATAGATCTTTTTTTTCGCCTGATAATAAGGATTTGAATAATCGCTTACGTAATACGGCATTTTGCCGTTTTGCTTTATTTTTTTGACAAGCCCCAGCTTTATGAATTTCGTTAGCCACGATGATGCCTGCGGCTTGCTTATTGATGCAGAATCACAGATATCCTGAAAATGCCAGTGCTTTGTCGGGCTGTTTAAAAACAATTCAAATACACGTTCTTCTTTTTTCATATTGGTAAGGATAAACCTTACTATTATTTTAATCTTTCTATCTTGTTGTGGTAACATTTATTCCCACACACATTAATATACTTTAATATTCTACTATATTATAGGTGAGCAAATATGAACAGAACTGAATTTTTTCAAAGACCAGAACGCGTAAAGGAAATTATAGGAGAGAAGACTGTTTACGAGGTAAACCCTCTAAATGCAAACGAGAAAAAGACTCTTGTTGATAAAATAGAGAATTTAGGGAAGAACGAGGCAGTTCTTTTGCATGGCACAATTGTTTCCCCGCAGTATGAATCCGAAGACAGATTCTTGAAAAGAGGCAGTCAGGCTAACTTAAAGAGATACAGAACAATCGAAGAGGCTGTTAATGATGCAACACCAATGTGGAAGCTGAGGCAGGAGAGGTTTAACCAAACAAACCCTGAAATTGACTACTGCGGATATGGATGGTGGGGCATTAAGAAACGGGAATACAAGAAAGTCCATCTTGTTGACTGTGTAAAAGGCGCAAAGCTTCTTGCGTATTCTTTGATGTCAAAAAAGCCAGAAGACCAGATTAAGGTAAGAAGATATGACGGGCACAGCATGGCAAGAAAGAAAGGCGGAAAATATCTTGTTGAAGTTCCTTCAATGACAAAGGAAATGAAATATCTTGTAAACCTAGAGTATGTGCCTCTTACAAGGCTTAAGAACAAATATTCAATAATTTTTGACTTGAGCACAAGGCACGGCTGCGAGGCATTTATTGCAAACACTTTTGACTACAGGTATGCAACTTCGTCAGTAAGCTTCTGCCCGCACATTATTGCAGCTTATCATAAGTTTGCAAAAGAAGAATGGGACATGGGCAACAAGACTCCAATGGAAGTTAATCCGTTTGCACTGCCAAGCAAAAAAACTGTTGACTTTTACAACAAGCTTGAGTCACAAGTAATGGTTCAGGACTCTTATGAAAAGGACGGGAAGAATTTAACAAAAAAAAGGCCTTTGAACAAGGCTGAAAAAGAAATTTTGCTTTGGAAATATGCTGCAAAGCACGGAGCAATGGAGAGTTTTTTCACTAAAGATAACCTGAAAACTTATTCGTGGTAGTATCTCGTTCAGGCTCAGGGCTAACCTCTTCCAGCAGATGCTCAAGCTCGCAGGGCTTTAGGTTTTTTCTTCCAAAAGTCTCTTCAGCGAGTGCGGCCAGCTCGTAATCTTCTTGTTTTGTTTCTATGCTGTAGTTCATGTTTTCTCCTTAATTTTTCCTTTTGCCTTGCTCTAAATATCAAATATATAAATATGGCGATTACGAGAAGCAGGAGCAAAATTATGAGCCACAAGTAATTCGGTTGAGCATAAGCCTCTGCAACATAGAACTCAACCATTGCAGTTGAATCTGCATAACCTTTTTTAGACGCTGTAACAAAAACAGAATAATCTCCTGCCTGCTTCACTTTCAGCATTGCAGTGCCTGCCATAAATATAAGTGAAGAATTTGAACCGTCAGGATATTGGACATATCCTATTAATCCTGCATTTTCATAATCAGATGCCTTTATGAATAAAGGTGAATCAATTTGTTCGTATGAGAACTGTACTGTCTTGCAGAAAATATCTTTGCATGCCTTGATGCTGAAATTATCAAATCTTAAGCTGGAGCCGTAAACATAAAATAAAGCCTGGTCTTCTCCTAATATTGTTAAATTGTCTGAATAAACTTGTACACCAAAGCCATAAAGCCCATTGCCAAAGCCGTCGTATATTTCGTAGTCCAGGTCATTGAATGTGGCATTCTGCCCAGCGCCGATTGATGCAAATTTGACAAGAGGATAAGGTGCAACTTGTTGAGAAAATAATGACGATTCAATAGTCAGGTTTTTTGCAAAACTGTCCCTGTTTGTTATAGTATAGCTTATGTTGAGGATGTCGCCTACCGTATAGTTGTCATTGAAATTGAAAGCAATTTCCAAACCCTGCGCACTGGCAGAATAGCTGAGGCTGGATAAAATCAATAAAAACAGCACAAATTTTAGTTTGTTCATTTTATCTGCCTCAACGGGTTTATTGGATAGCAGGCATATTCTGGCTTATATTCTGATGACCAGTAACATGCAATGCCTTTTGCATTGCACAGACTAAGCTCTTTGTTCCAGATGCAAGGGGCTTTGCAAGCATCTTCTGTGATTATGTTTGTGCAAAGCATACCTGATTCACCCACACAATCCTTTGCATTTGTGTAACTATAACATTTGTCAGTAAGTGTCAGATCCGCCTGTTTAAGATTCAATTTCAAGGTTGGGTCTCCCAAAAGGAAATAGAACCTGCCGTTTAAAGGATATAATTTATTGGCATTTTCAGATACGTAAGGCATGTACGAACTTGTATGTTGAACTGCTTTGCCAACCTCTGCGTTGTTCTCGATAAGATATTTTTGGAAAACGTAGTCAGGCCCTAGGCTTTTAAGATTATTTCCCCCATACGAAACTCCTGCTGCGCCATAATACATCAGCCCTTTTCTCAGTATCTGAGCCCCAAAAAGCGCATCATAATCTGAACGATATGCATAGTAATCATTAGTGAGGCAGGCCTCGCCTATGGCAAGTCCTGGATTAAGTCCGGTAAGTTCTTTTGTTTTTGGATATACCAATATCATGGACCACCTGTCAGACCCACCGTGGTCAGCATAGAATATTAAATCTTTTCCTTGGTAGTCCTGCGGCTTAACATTAAGGCTGTCTTTGCAGGCAAACCCTTCATTCTGCTTTACAAAGCAGGTTGTTTCATAGTTTGCAGCCTGCAGTTTTTTATTTAAAAAAAGAACAGGCACCCTCATCGCTAAAGAGTCGTGCCCTATAAGAAGAGCTTTGTTTTTGGGCTTGTAAACTCTGTCCCAAAAAACATACCTGTTTATGTTGGAAGAGGTGTCTGTTATAGTGAGCCCCATTACCCTTCCTGTGTACATATCTTCAATTTCGTCTTTGTTAAGGTCCGCATAAAGCCTGTTGTCAAACGGAAGCCTGAATCCTGATTTCAGTTTAGGTATGTTCTGTGAAAGCGGGATTGCTCTTGGAGATGCAACAATCGTCAGCCAGTTAGGCTTTAATTCCAAATCAGAAAGGCTGTTTTTGAAATACCAGGATACATTGTCAGCCATGTTTGTAAGCTCCTGTTCAGCATCAGCATAACTTGGGTATTTGTTGGGGTCAAACAGGCGGGACTTGTCGATGATTGATAACTCAGGATAAATCAGTTTTCCATTTGGAAACTCAACTATTGCGTCAGTCTCTGAATCTGAAGCATACAGTTTGTTGCCTAGTGCAGCAATGCTTTTTATTTCCATTTCCGGGCTATGCAAAATCTCGCTGAATTTTTTGTCCTTGCTAATTTGCAGCACCCCGTGTTTGCTGTTTAGCAAAGCATCCGGGACATAGGGCAAAGATGTGGACATGTAGCCAATGCCGTTTGCATCAAACGTGATGTCAGAAACAAAATTATCATGATTTTTAAAATTCAACTCATATGACGGATCAGTAAAAGGATATCCCGCATATTCTTCAAAATCTCCGCCGAGCACAACAACCATATTGTCTTGCCCTATCCACAGATTATTGTCCTTATCAACACCAAGCCCAAATGCCAGCTTGTCGTTATTGCCAATTTTGAGTGCGGAGATTGTTTTTTTAAGAGTGGGCTTTTTGTCTTTGATTACCCCGATTAAATCCCAAACCTGAATCTTGTTATTCCCTGAATCTGCTACAACCAGCTTGTCTGAACGCCCGTCATTATACACCTGAATATCCATTGGGGATTTTATATCTCCAAAGCTGTACAAAAATTTTCCTTTGTTCGCATCAAAAACAAATATTTTGTTGGTGTCTGCAACAAATAATTTGCCGTTGTAATACGCAATGCCTGTTGGAGCTTTAAGTTGGCTCCAGCCTATTGCCACCCGCACCTTACCAGTGGGGTCTGTTTTTATAACTCCTCCCAGGGTTGTGAAATACAGGTTTTGTCCGTCAGATGCGACATATGCCGGAACAATGGGGGATTCAGCACGCAGGTAGCTAAATGCGTCAACAGGCGAATAAACCATAATCTCGTCTTTTGCAATTGCAAGTAAAGGAGCAGCCAGGCTGTCTTTGTAATACAGATTATATAGCATCTGGGTATCATAAGTTACCATCGTCCCGTCTTCATAATACCTGTTGGGATATTTAGTATATCCTGTAAAATCATCGCCGACTTGCAAGCCAGTAGTGTCATCGCCGTTGTCCCTTGGGTTCAGAAGAATCACTTTGTCAGGGTATGCGCCGTTTTTTTTGGTTATGAGTTTTTTAATCTGCGTCTGGATTTCAGTTAATGTTGCATACTTTTCTGCGCACATTCCACTTGGCGGCGAGACAGAGCCGACGCAAATAATCTTAATCTCTTTGTTTTCAAAATTTTCAGGAATATCCAGAGCAGTGCCTTGGATAATTAACGGCGCCCCATTTAAAGCAGCAAGCTGCGATGCCTGCATTGCCATCTCATAGTTATTTTCTGAATAAACAACAGACTCAGGATTACAGAAATAATTCATATACTTGCCAACAGATGTCTTTTGAACATTATCGCTGCTTATTGCTTTTTCATTCCCGGTTTTTCCCTGGACAGACCTTATAAGCTCTCCTTCCAAGTTGACAGGAATTGGCTCTACTAATGCGACAACACTCGTCTTGTATTGCTTTAAAAAATGCAGAAGAGACTCTGCATCATATAATTCTCCTTCCTGATGATAAATCAAAACAGGATATTTCTTAGGCTTTTCCCCGTATCTGTATGCAACAGGATAAAGCATCATTATGTCCTGCCATTTCTGGTCAGAGATCACGAAAGGCGTAGGCTCTTTGCATGCAGGCTTCGGAGTTGGAAATGGAATTTGTTTGGGCACACATTTGCAGTCTTTGCATTCTTTTGTTTTGTCTGTGCACGGCACATCTGGCGAGCCTGTCTCGCATTCTTCTTCCATAGGCTTGTCTTTCTGAAGCACTCCATCGCCGCAATAACCGCCGCAGCAGGAATATTCTAGAACTTTGCTAAACGGATAAAAAGGAAATTTGTCTTTTTCAAACCAGTCTTTCCCTTTTGCATATGCACATGTCTGCCCATCTTTGATTTGGGCAGTTACAACTGTCCCATATCTTGTTATCTTCTGCTCTTTGCATTTTTTAGTTAAGTCACATTTATAGCAAGTCTTGTATGTTACATCATGGCCTCCAGAGGGTTCCTGGCAGCAGTAGCCTGCTTTAGTCTCAGTTTCTCCTGCGCAGATGCATCCGTCTGGGCAGTAACCATAATTAGTTTCTCCGTCAGAGCCAGACCCAAATTCTGAGCAGCGCGGTGTTGTGCCTGCAATATATCCCGGGTAACTTGCGCCTTTAGTGCAAGGCACTTTGCCTGCTTCTTTGCACACTACATTTGCATCTTTTTCATCAGCAGTAGCTGTAGTTGCAACTAAAAGAATAAGGGCTAATAATAATACTAAAACTCTTTTTTGCAAGTTTCTCTCACGATAGAAGATTATCTTTATTTAATAAGCTTTCTAACTGGCAAGCTCAACAAGAATGTCTTTGAGCTCTCCTTCGCAGTTTTGAAGGTCCTGCGTCATATAATCAAGCTTGTTTTTGTCAAACTCGCCCTTGTCATAATGGCAGACCATTTTCTTTCCTTCGAGAAGATATTTTACTTCAACAGGCTCGTTTTCTGCAACCTTTGTAATCTCTCTTGTTATTGTGCAGCCTCTTGCCTTGTTTGATACGACTGAGCCCTGTACATTCTGGTTATAGTCTGAGTACAGGCAGTTTTGGGACAAAGCAATGAAATTCTGCTCTGTTGTTGCAAACACACCCTGAACAAAATAAATTGAAAACACAATTGTGAATATGAGAAGCACGACAAGCAAAATCCTTAACACTGTAAGCTGCCTTCTTTTCTCGCCATGCGGAACCAAAGGCTTGCTGTGTATTCTTTGTTTCTGCAGGAACGCAAAATCAAGCTCTGGCTTGAACATGCCAAGCATTTTTACAACCGACAATTTTGATTCTTTTTCTTTTGGCTCTGGCTTCACATTAATATTAACTTTCTTTGGCTGTACAATCAAAGGATCGTAATCAACAGTCTGCTTCTTTGTAATTTCCTTTACAAGCTCTTTTACTGGATGTTCTTTCCCAGAATAAGATTTCTGCTTCAAGAGCTTGATGTCTCTTTCAAGCTTTTTGTTCTTAGCAATAATTTCTCTTTCCAGTTTATCAAGCTCAGATTTCATTTTAAAAATCAGCAGGCGCCGTCGTGTGATTTAGAAACTTTTGCATACCTTCTTGCACAGTCATTTGAATAAGTCTTTCCATTGCAGCCGCAGACTGGCTTAAAATCTGCAGCGCAGATTCCTGAACCTGCATTTACGCAAGTTCCTGAAGTTGGCGCAGTGCATGAGGTAAGTTCGCAGAACTGAGTTGAAGTGCATCCAGTGCATCCAGCCATAGGTTTTTCTGGAACACTTGTTAGGCATTCACATGTTTTGCCATTCCAGTATGGGAAAGGGCATTTAACGTCAACGCAATTCAGCGTGTCTGTTTCTTTGCAACCATATGCTGTTGGGCAGTTCTTTGCATCGACTTTTGCGATATATCTTGTGATGCACTTTGGTGTGGCTATTGCAGGGCAAGCAATTGGGCATGTTTCATATCTAATTAATCCGCTAGTTTTTGAGTAATACCATCCTTCGCTTCTTGTTCCAGTAAGTTTGCATACAGGAGTTCCCTTTACAGGGTCATAGCACATGGAGCCAACTGTTGTTTTAAATGCAGACAATCCTTCGCAGCATGAGGTAGTAACCTGAGTCAATGACTTGCCTTCAGGTATGCAAGCAAGAATACAGGTTGCAGTTTCGCACCCGTTTTTATCAGTTCCGTATTGAAGAGTCATTCCGGTTGTGCATTGCGGGATTTTAACCGCAGGGCATGAAATGCAGCCTGCAGACTTGCATCCGTTTGCATCAATGGTGTATACAAGATATGATCCGCTTGTGCATTGCGGGATTTTAATAGCAGGGCACGTAACAGTGCATGTTTCATACCTTAGTAATGTGCCGTCTGAGTAATACCATCCCTCGCTTTTTGTTCCAATATTCTTGCAAACAGGAGTCCCTTTGTTTGGGTCGTAGCATAACATTCCGCCGCCAACGAGTCCTGGGCGTGTGTTAAATGTAGATAATCCTTCGCAGCATCCATAATAATATTCAGGTGCAACTGTGCCTGCGGTGTATTCGCCTTCAGCAGCACATTTTTTTACGCAAGTTCCAAGTATGCTTGGTGTGCATACTCCCTCGCATGGCTTAAGAACTAAACCAGCACAGCACGAAGTTGGCCCTTTATCCGCCATATCATAAACATTTCCGCTTTCCAGTGCACATTTTGCAGCCGCACAAACGCCATCTGTGCAAGCGCCAGGGCAAGGATAATTTTCTTGATCAGCAACTCCTGCTTCTGTGCAGTAATATTCAGCAAGAGTCTTGCCGTCATCAAAGCAGTTGTCTTTCTTTGATGTTGTTGAGTCAGTTGTACTGCCTTTAACATCATAAACTTTTCCGCCGTCAGAATCTGTGCAGACAACTTCCTTCTGCGGTCCACCATATGTGCATTTTCCATAAAGTGCGCCGATAATAGGAGTAAATAAACAGCTGCCTGCATTCAAGCCAAGGCATTCAGATTCATCGCACGCATTTAATATACCCGCTCCGCAGTCAGTGCAGCATTTTCCTTTGTAAGCAACATTAACATTTGCAATTGAAACAGTAAATGTTGCTTTTTGAGCAGAATAACCTGCTGCTTCAATTGATGCAATATATTTGCCTTCACGCAATGTGGACGCAGCTGAGCCTGATTCTGTTGTCTGGCTGTCTAATTTAGTTGTGCCAGATTCATCATAAACAGTTACAGTTGCCCCATAAATTATTGAGCCTGTATATTTATCAACAACTTTAATTTTCATAGTGGTGCCTGGGAAAGCAGGCACATCTGTAACAGCCCCTCCAGTTATTGTTGTGCATTGTCCTGTGTATGCAAGAGAAACTTTAGCTCCCTTTCTTGCGCAATCATTTGAATATGTTTTTCCGTTACATCCGCAGACAGGCTTAAGCTCTTGAGCGCATAATTCTGGAACAGTTACACATTTTCCTGAAGTTGGTGTGGTGCATGCGTTCAGCTCACAGAACTGGCTTGCTGTGCAATTAGTGCATGTGCATTGAGGATGCCCTGTGCACCCATTCCCATATGTTACTGCAGGGAGAATTGTTCCATTAGCACACCATCCTGGCGCAGGAGCAACATACTGTGGGCATGTTATGCAAGTTCCTGCGCTGCAAAACTGTCCTGTTGTGCAGTCAGCATCTGAAGTGCATTCTGCCTGTACTTGTCCGCATGTTTCATAGCGCAGCAAACCTCCGCCTGAATAATACCATCCTTCGCTTCTTGTTCCAACATTCTTGCAAACAGGAGTTCCTTTGTTTGGGTCGTAGCATAACAACCCGCCTCCTTCCAAGTTAGGATGGGTATTGAACCCAGTAAGACCTTCACAGCACAGAGGAGCATCAGGGTAAATTACTCTGTATTCACCTTCTGCTTTGCATACTGCTGTTTTTTCCAATGCAACTGTCAACTCATTTCTGCCAGAAAGGCCTAGCGCACATTCGTTAGGATAAGTTTTCCCGTCTGTTCCACAGACAGGGTCATATAATGTTGGGCAGACTATTACACAGTCGCTTGGGCAGTTGCACTTATTCTCTCCTGCTCCGCAAACTCCATCTCCGCAGTTAGTGCAGAATGAAGCTCCAGCACATCCTTCTTTGCACTCACCTGTTTCTGAGTCAGGTTTGTCGCATCCAATTTCTTTTAATCCTTCGCAGCATGCAGGTGCATCAGGATAAATTGCTTTTGATTCTCCTTCTTTTACACATTCAAATGGAGAGACGCATCCTCTGTTAATGTCAAAGAAATTTGGCTCTGCGCAGGTGCATGTTTCAACTCCAGCAACAGCACTCCAAGTCCCTCCTGTTCTTATGCATACTTCTTGAGGAGTTTCAGAGCCGGGTGTGCCTTTGTAAACATAACTTCCTATTACCCATTTAAAATTATTGCATTCAAATCCTCCTGCATCTAATCTTGTGCAGGCATAAACAACAATGTAGTTTTCACCAGGTGCAATGTCATATTGTGTTAAGTCAAGCCTTGCTTCTGCTTTTTCAATAATCCAGTTGCTTGATGTGACAAGATTTCCAGAAAACTCAAACTTTTGTTTGCCTGTTTTTGTATATAAATATCCGTATCTGTAGACAAAGTCGGCATTAATAACTGTGACATCAAGTGAGCTGTCAATAGTGATTGCAGAAAGCTGGTAGTCATTAACTGTTGCCCAGTCTGGCACAGGGCTTAATGCACTGCCTGTAATCCACAGAGGAATGCCTGGCTCTGAAGGCAAATCTGTTGAAATAAAATTAGGGTCTGTGAATGACAGAGCAATAACTGCAAGAATTGCAATAAACAAGAATATAACTGAATTATCTTTCATCTTTCTCCCTTTTTCAGACTATAAAGAAGCAGGGGTTTTTAAATGTTTTGCTTTGCGAATTGCCAGTTTTTTAGACGGTAATCAGAGAATTTATATGTTCGTGTTGGTTACCAACATGGGGGACTATGGGGAGAACTATTATATTAGGAGACATACATGCATGCTCAGACGAAGTTGAAGCCCTTTTCAATAAAGTTGGATTGAATCTTGATGATACAGTCTATGCGATCGGAGATATTTTTGACAGAGGACCTTCAAACAGCAAAATTCTTGCCCAGTTCAGCCAGGGTGTGCAGTTTTTCTCAATAAAAGGCAACCACGAAAGAAAACATCTTTTGATTCGCGACGGAAAATGCAGAGCATCTTTGTCTCAGGAGCTTACCAAGAAAGAGCTTGGAGAGGATTATCCTAAACTTTTGGAATATGTGGAAAAGCTTCCAAACTATTTGGGTTTGGATGGTGCGATTCTTGTTCACGGCGCTTTAGAGCCAGGCATTCCATTGCCTGAACAGAAAGAGCATGTTCTTGTCAGCTCGATAAGCGGGCAGAGGCACCTTGAGAAAAACTATCCAAAGCCCTGGTATGAATTGGCCGACTTTGGCAAGCCAATTATTTTTGGGCACAAAGTCTATGAGCGGCCATTTGTATATAATAATAGGGTGTTTGGAATAGATACAGGCTGCTGCAACGGCAAAAGCCTTACTGCAATAGTTCTGCCTGAGTTCAAGCTGTATTCTGTGAAAGCACGAAGGGACTATTGGGGCGAAAAAAAAGGAAGCAAGCAAGAATTAATGTAACCACAAATAAGTAGTTAAAATAGAAAGATTTATATACTCTTTTGCACACGTTTACATGATGGCATACGAAGAGCTCTACAAAAAAATAAGAACTGAGCTTGAAAACCTCAAGAAAGGGCAGTGCCATAGGCCTGACCTGTTTGAAATTTTAAGAAGCAGAGGTTTTACAATTTCTGAAAGAGCCAGGAACATAAAGCAGATTGCTGAAAGAAACGGCTACATGATTTATGACGGATTTCCTGACCAGTTCAAGGAATATGACCCTAAAATTGTGTTTGTGACAGACCAGCACGGGCATTTTGATGACAAAATCGCAAGCATGTTTGAGCAGTTTGTTGGCGCAAATGCAATGAGGCTTGACCATGTCCTGACAATGGAAGGCGAATCTGGGGAGCTTGTTTTTGAAAAATCTGAAACCCAGAAAGACGGCTCGCTTGTTTACACTCTGAAAGATGCAGTAAGAGAAAGAAAGTTTATTGACAAAGGGTATCTTGCAAAAATCTTTCCAATGCTGAAGCAAAAAAAGATTTTTTGTGTTGAATTTTGCGACGATATTAAGTTAGGAGAAGAGTTTGTTGAAAAATATCTTGAGTTTAATGAAGCAAGGGCAAATCTTGAAAAATTAACTCCTGAAACAATGGCCGAGCTTAATCAAAAAGTTGATGCATACTTTGCGCCTCTAGTCAAAAGGTCAGAAAGATTCTTGAATAATCTTATTTATTATGGAAGCTACAGCGCATGCAGGTGGAAAACTTTTCAGGTTTACGGGATAGTAGACCATCTTCTTGGAACAGTGCAGAACGGCTTGCAGAAAAAAGGAATTTCTTTTATGAGTTTGGTTCCGAAGCAGATAAGCTCAGACCCGGGTTTTGAGCACGTGAGAAAGACTATTGTAGAGTTGTCAAGACGCTGATTCTGCATGTTCAGGCTGTCCTAAAACAAAGCCCAGCAATGGAGAGTTTCCAGAATACGCGCCGTAATTCTCCCTGATTTTATTGATAAGCTCTTCTGTTGTGAGCTGTGGAGACGTTTGTATCATCCACTCAACAAGCGGGGAATCTGAATCCTTTGCAGCTTCTATTAACAGGGATTTATACCATTCATCAACAAGCACATCAATTTCCTTGTCAGTAAATCCTCTTGCCCTCAGCTCTGCTTTTAATTCGTCTGCGGTGAACAAAATATTTACAACGTACTTTTCATCGAGTGCAGTAGGCAGGGCGATTGCTGAGCCTGTTGCAGGTAATTGTGCAACTGCTCCGCCAGTCACTGGTACCGTCTCAGGTGCGCCAACTTCAACGCGTACAATATATTCCTGCGGTATACTGTATATGAATGTGATTTCGCCTTCTGCAACCATAGGGTCAACAAACGCAAACTTGTCTATATCTGGCCTGTTAATGTCAAATCCCGCAGGCAGATTTCCATTGCTGTCAAGCAAGATTACATTTTCTGCAGGGACTTCTATTGAATATGTGACTCTTGTATTTCCTGGCGCAACATAGCCCCAAGTGCCTGCATAAGTTGCAGGTATTCCAAGGCTCCATCCATGAGCCCAAGTATAACCTAAAATCTCTTCCAAGGTATACTCATGAGGAGCACCTGGGCGCAGGGTTTTGAATTCCTCGATTGCTGCTTCAAGATTGCCGTTGTTTTTCGCAAGAAGATACGAGTCTGCATTTTTTGTCGCAGCAATCTGAAGTGCTTGTTCTGGAGTCAAATCAAACATTCCTCTCTTCAATCTTACCTTGTCCCCTTGTTTGAATTTCATCGTTACCGGCAGTCCGTTTGCGCCATAAATTGTGTTCTCTGGATTCATTGTTGTTGCTACCTTGCCAATAGTTACTTCATCAGTCATGCCAATTGGAAGCGCAAGCTCGGTCTGTCCGTTCCATCTTAGCTTGAGTTCTTCGTCTGAAATCTGAGGAGTTAGCAAATTCAAAGCTTCTGTTGCTGTGTCCACCTCGAGATCGTCAAACAACGCCTGTATTTCAGGAGGATATTTTTCTATCTGGATTAGATTGTTAGGAACATTTCCTTGGATTAATACTTCAGGGAAGTTTATTTTCTCGCCTGTGCTTGTCACGTAGATAAAACTTCCAGGATACTCAGGAGCATAACCTTTACTGATGAATTCTGAAAGAGGAACTGCAGATTCCCAATACATTTTAGCCCATTGAGAGATTATATCAAGCTTTTCTTGTTCAGTTATACCTGTTCGCTGGAACATTAAATTTATTTCCCCTATTATCTCATTATTAGCAACTATTGCATCAAAGTTGTCAGCTTTTATTTTCAGAACAAGGTCTGTGTCAAATCTCCCTGTTGCAGCGACAAGATTTGAGTCAACCTGAGCAAATATTGAATTTGCCCTGCTGAATCCCTGCGCGTATAAGTCAGGTCTTGCAGACTGAAGTTCATTATCTACCAGCGAGTCTACCTCTGCAAGCACCTCTCTTTGCGCCTTTAATCCCCCGCTGGCATATATGTCTCCAAGTGCACTTGAGTAAGTTTGATGATAAATAAAATTCTCGCCCTGCAGAGGAGTCTCATATTTTGCCAAGGCTTCCAAGAGAGGCTTAACTTCGCCTATCTTATATTTATTAATAAACAAATCATAGTTTGTGTCCTGTCTTGTTGAGAATGTCTCAGCCTGCTCCTGCATGCCCTGCAATCCTGCAAGTTCAATTGCAGCAGTTTCTGCATCAATTGTTTCTGCATTGTACTTGGACAAAACCTGATTTATTGCGACTTCCGGAGTCACTCCTCCCATGGCGTTTACAGTAAAGGTTTCAATATTTATTTTATATTTCTCAAGCAGGGCAATTCTTTTTTCAGGATGATATGCTGCATCAACTATTTCTGCGGCAGGAATATTTGTATAAACAACGTTTGCGATAAAGAACTGAGGAGTTGCCCCTTCAATAAATGCATTCGGTTTGACTTCAACAAGAGGTGTTTGGGTTGTTTGTACTACTTGCACAACTGGTGCGGTTCTCAACAACTGATTTAATAGCAAGACTGCACTGTCAATTTCTTTTAGTGCATCAGCATTAATTCTTCCTTCAGCAACAAGCTTTAGCACTGGCTGCCTAAATGCAGCAAGATTCTTGCCCACCACCCCAAGCGGATATTTCTCTTTGAGCTGCCTGAATGCATTATCAAACTCAGCTTGATTTTGCTGCACAGAGCCAAGCCTGTTTGCGAGCTGCATAACTTCATTCATTTTCTGAGCTTCCGGCTTCTCAACTCTTGTGTCAAGATAGCCGAGATTATTGTCAAGCAGAGCAAGCATGACTTTTAATCCAAATGGTTTCTGCGCAAGTTGAGCCTGCGGAGTTAGGGCGGGTGGAACTGATTTTTCAACATCCGCCTTGAATGAATCGAATTGGGAGTTGTCAAGGTTTTTAGGATCACTTTGCAATGTTAGCCCAAAGTCAACAAGGTGTACTTTAATTCCTGCGGATGTTGTTTCAACAAGAACATTCAATGTCTGCCAGTCGAAATAATAAACTCCATTTAGTTGCATAGTATTCTTTAAACTGTCAAGCTGCTCGAAAATCTCATCAAACTGTTCTCGAGTCAGCCCCTGGTTTGCCAAAATGTCCAGAGTCTTGCCTTTGAAATATGTCATCTCTATTACCTTTCTGTTGTCTGGCGTCGTGTATGTTCCAATCACCTTTGGCACAGATGTTCCTGCAATAGACAGATCTTTTAGTTTGTCTAATGTATGCGGCTCAATTACGAAAGAATTTGCATTTAGGTTCATCATGTACGGCAGGGCAGCAGGCTTCTGTATTTTGAATGCAACAGTCTCCCCGTTTTGCAGAACTGCTTTGTATGTATCTGCAAAGCTTCCTGAACCGACTTTTGCAAGTATTGTATCTGCTTTCAAGCCAATTGCATCAAGCTGTTGCTGGCTGAAGATTTCTCCTGCAGGAACTTTTCCGACAAATTCGTTTATAATCGGAGTATTATCTATAATCATGTCTGCCTTGCTTCTGGCATTAACATCAACCTCAAACAAGAATGCTTTTCTTTGTGTAGGATCATTCAAGAATTCAGGGTTTGCTCCTGCGCCAAGGTCATATCTTTTTCTGATTGCATCCATCCTTGTAGCTTCATTATCAACCTGAACAACAGCCCTTAGTGTATTCATGTTAAGGTCTTTAATGTCTGATGCAAATGAATATGTGCCTTCAACAATAACAACCTGCGCGCCGTCCTTGAAATAGGACTCTGCAATTCCTTTCGGACTCCTCATAACATCGGTGTGGATTACCTGGATTTTTAATCTTGGAAGTAATGTTGGCAGGAAGTCTGCGAGAGTTGACTTTCCAGTGCCAGGCTTTCCGTCAATTACCACAAGAACCTGTCCTTTTTCATTGACTTGGGATTCAATCTGGTCTGCAAGGTCTGCAGTCGTTTTTGTATTTCCAATTCCTAAATATTTGTAAGGATTGTCAAGATAATCTGATGGGAGCTTTGCTTCTGCTTCTACATAATTCTGGACTGCTTGGTCATATCCTTGTAGTTCAACTCCAGCCTGAAGCGCTTTAAGCATCGTATCATATGTTGCAAACTTGTCAGCAGCATCCTGGAATTCAGCAGGCACCTGCACTCCAGTTTGTTTAACAATAATATCTTCGCCTCCAGCTTTGAACAAATCTTCGTTTGCAACAAAGTCAGGATAAACGTCGAATGTTCCTCCTATTTGGAATACATTGTAGTTGCCATTGGCATCAACATATGCAAAGACTATGTAGTAAGGATTATTCATCTGTATGACTTTGCCGTTTCCATCAATTCGTTTCAAATCTGTTGCTTGTTTTCCAACAGGTCTGTGCCCGATAAACCATTGGCCAACACCAAGCTGATTCATGATTGAGTCAACTGCAGACTGAGGCATCTTTCCTGCAGTGTTGTCAGTCCAAGTCAATCCAAATAATGCCTCTGCAGTTTTTCTCTGAATTGCATCAAGTGTGAAAGGATCCTTTGGTCCTGCGTGTGAAGCAACAAATTCATTGCCTTTTACCATCAAAGGAAGGCTTTTTTCAAATGCAGCATAACTTCCTACAAAGTCAGGACCAAACTTTTTGTTCATCCACTGCAATACCTGGTATCCCTCATCTGCGTATTTTTTGGCGAGCGTAATCTGCCCAATCAAATCATCATGGTTTCCTCTCACATAATGGAAGCTGTCAGGGAATGCTACCTTCAAGTCCATGACCATCTTCATCATGTTCATTGACTCAACCATTTCTGCATTCATTGCTTCTTCATTGCCCAGCGCCTCAACCCATCTGTCTCTTGCTCTGCCTTCTGAATGCATTCCATCTCCCAAGCTGACAATGTTAAGCTTGCCTGCTTTCAAAAGCTCGAAATTTGTTTTTCCCGACGCAGGATCAACCTGGTTTAAGATTGTTAATAGCATATCTCTTCTTGCGTGCATGTCAGGGATTACAATTGTTGGAACTTCCTGGTTCTTCAATACAACAATTCCGTTATTTTCAACAGCGCCTGTTTCTGAAACAGCAATTTTAACTCCTTCAGGCAGGTTGTCTTTTAATAGCGCATCTCTTGCAGCAACAAGTGATTTCTCAAGATTTTCTTTTGAATCAATATAATCTCTCTTTGCAAGCTCGTCATAGTGCCTTATGTCAGTGGTATCCGCAACTTGAGGGCCAATTGCAGGCTTCTCAAGTACTTGTGTCTTGTACTTGTTGTTCTCTCCTTCTTTTACAGCATCAACTGCTTCCTCAACTCTTGCATCAAGCCTTGGGAATGCTTCTGGACCCTGGAATCTTTCACTTGCAAGCTGCCTTGCCATTGCAGGATTTTTCTGGACAAACCTGTAAAGCTTATTGAGCTCCATATTATCTGTAAGTGATGTTGAAACCTTAAATGCAACAAGGACATCTTCCAGGCTTTTGCCTTGGATTAATTCAGGATTATTTACTGCAGCAGCAACTATGCTTCTTGCAGCAACCCTTAGCTCAGGAGTCTTTGGTGTTGCAGGCGTTATTTCTTCATTAACCAGAGTTGAGAATATATTTGATGCTTCTTCAATTGTAATTTCGCCAATAACATCTTGAGCATTAATGACTTCGCCTTTCCTTTCTTGACCTTTCAGCCATTCAACAGCATTCGCAGTGAGGTCTTCAAAGAACTGCATGTTTATTTTTCCGTTCAAATTAACATATGCGCTTGTAAATCCAGGAGTTACAATATTTCCAGTCTGCACTCTTCCTGTCGCAGTCTTGATTGATTCATCAACCTTGAAATTCTTTAGTGGAACTTCATAACCAGTAATTTCGCCAGCTTCATTTTTTATCTCAACATATTGCTGCTGAGTGTATCCATATTTTGCCAGATAATCCTGGACTGCCGCGGTGTTTTGAAGCTGTATCTTTATGTCCTCTCCTAATCTTGTCTGCACTAATCTTGCAAGCTGAGCAGGATCCATGTCCTTGTTTGCCTCAACAAGCTCTTTTGTCTTGGCGTGTATCTCAAAGAAGGTTGCATCATCTGCAGGTCTTGCATTAAGTTCACCTTGCTTCTGGTCCATTGCCCTGAAATTGTCGCCGTCCCAGTGCATTCCTTTAAGCTCACCATTTGAATTCTTCCATACAATCCAGTGCTCGTCTCCTTGAGCGAAGCTTGCTGAAGGAATTTCTCCGTTAATAACTTGTTGAACTCCGTATGGGAATCCAAACCTGGTAAAGAATCGTGTATCTCTTGGATTTTTTGTAACTGCTTCAAATGCATTATCTGCTGCAGCCTTATACTCAGCAGCAGCCTGCTGTATCTTTAATGTTCTTGATGCATCTGTCTGCGGAAGATTCATTGCACTAACTAAATTCATATATGCTTTGTCCAATCTTCCAATAACTCTACCTGCAGGGTCAGGGATTCTTCCTTCATTCATTCCTGAATGCGCGATAAACGGCCTTATGTCCTCATCAATCTGCGCAAACACATCCTCGATTAATTTAACTGAATTTGCATCAACAGCATCTTCAAGCGCAGTTCCCTTAAGCTGCTGCTTCAATGTTGCAATTTCATTTCCAAGGACTTTTGATCCAGCCCATTGATCAAGATTATTGTAAATGTCCTGCAGATATTCATCGCTGAAAACTCCCTGCTCGTTCATCTTCGCAAGCAAGCCAGCCTGGTCTTCAGGTCCTCCTTGTTTGAATGCCGACTCAAAGCTTGACTTTACTCTTGAATAAAACTCTTGTGCAAATTCACTTGCTTCGGACATTTTTAATCCAGTGACAACTATTTTGTTGTCAAGAACATCAACAAAGATTTCTGAGCCAAGCCTTCTTCCAGTGCCCTGATATTTTTCAGTTATAATCGCGTTCGCAACTCCTCTCTGTATTTTTATAAGCTCATTTCCAGGACCATAGCCGTAGCCAAGTTCATTTAGTTTTCCAAGCGACATATAGTTCTGCAAAGCAAGAACTGTTTCCTCCAGATTATCTTTTGAGTTAAACTGCCTGTTTGTAACTGACTTTATTGCTCTTCCTTCGTTTGGAACATATTGGGCAACGAATCCATTGTAGCCAACAAGATCCTGCCTATCTTCAAGAGTAAGCTTTTCAGGCTCAGCAAGCCTTGCTTCAAGCCCGTCAATCTTTTCTCTCTGGCTCTGCGTCAAGTCTCTGTCTCCGGTGTCTCCAGTCATCACAGCATCGCCTTTTCCAACAGTCAGCCATTGGTTAGTAATGCCTTGTACTGCCAGCGGAGATTCCTTGATTGTTGCGCCATTCACACTAATTGGTTCAAAGCCAGGCGCAGTTGCAATAACCAACTTTCCATTGTTCTTGTAAACCACTGCAGGCACATTTTCTGTTGCAGTGATTCCGACTGCAGCAGGTTCAACAAGCTCTGCGCCTTCAGTATTTGCAACATAGTTTCTGAAATCTTCAATAGGCATGTCAATCTCAAGATGTATCACTGTGTCTCCAGGCAGGATTCCAGGAACACCGTTAACAACTTCAAATGCCCTCGCATTCCTGACAATAGAAGATTTTGCGCCTACAATTAAATATGAGCCAACCATGTCTCCAACTCTTACAGGCGTGCCTGTGTTAATGACAATTGTCTTGGGTCCGTCCCCTATAATGACTCTGCCGTCTTTCTCAACAACAAACTGGAATGCAGGAGCCCCGTTTATCTGGATGCCTTTCAGCGCATCAACAAGCGCTTTTGCATCTTTGCCTTTTGCATTGAATGCCTGGATAATTACTCCATTATTTGTAATCAGCACATCGCCTTTTGTTATTCCTGTATCTGTAAGCAAAGTCTGGATTGCATTAAGCTCTGCAGTCTGTATTCTTGCAAGTTCAAGCTCGAGCCTGTTAACAACACTAACTTCAGGAAGAACTGTTCCAGGCTTTACGAAATAAACATCCTCAAGCCTTACTCCATTTGGAGTATCGATGTACTGCTGAGCTTTTATGCCTCCGTTGAACAGTTCAACAGAGTCAGGATTAACTGTCGGGATTTTTGACTTAATCTGTTCAGCCATCTCATTCAAGTCTGCTTCTGGGCTTAAATCATATCTTATAGTGAATCCGTTTCTTGTAACTCCTAAACTTTCATCTATAATTGCGTTTCTTGCAAATTCATTTGCAGTTTCTGAATTTGCAACAACAACTTTTAATCCTTCAACTGTATCAAATCCTACAGCTTTTCCTTTTTCCATGATGCTGTTTATTGTAAGCGGGTCTATTTCAAGAACTGTTTTTACTTTTTCAAGGTCTTCGAAATTATTGACAAAAATAACATTGCCGTCAAGTGTCTGGAGGAACTTGGCATCAATATTATTGCTCTTCAAAGTTATCATTGCAGTTCCAATCCTGCCTCTTCCTCTCAATCCTGCAATTGCTTCAGAAACATCTCCCGCATTTGACATTACTGCATTTACGAACATTTCTTCTACAACAAATTCAAACAAGACTTCGCCTGATGATGAGGCAACCTGAAAGAATGCTTTCTCTGAAGCAGATAATGTTCCTGCCTCAAGCCTTGCGACAAATCCATTACCAAATAATTTTTGTCCATATTTCAGCACAGCACTCATGTACGCCTGCTGTCCGTAGTTGCTTCCCTCGAACGGCATTCCTAGTACAAACAAACCCCTGTTGCTCCAAACTGAAATAGTGCCTGCAGTTTTTGCAGATATAATTCCTTGCGTTGTTAACCAAGATACTGTGCCTTTTCCAGCAGAGCCCAATGCGCCAATTCCCGCATTAATCGGGCCCTGCATAAGATACATTGTCATTACGCCTTCGCCTGAAAGCACAGAGTTTCCTAATCTAGTGACTACCCATTCATCATACCAGTCAAGGCTTTTGAACTGCGGGCTTATTTCCGCAGATAAGTAGCCGCTTTTCAGCCATTCTGTTGCTTTAATTGAATTTAGGAAATCAATGCGCTCGTTGATATATTGTTCAGGAGATTTTTTCTTCTGAATCAAAATTTCTTTCCCATTAAGGTATAGCTTTTCAGAGTAAATTAATAGCCCCGGGGCTTCTGCAACTCTTTGAGCAATATTCTCCCTTGTTTTTGCAATGTCATATCCAGCTGCCCTGAATTGAGCTAGTGCATCCTGCTGCATGTTTGTTTTTCTGATTTCATCATTAAACTGCTTCTCCATATAGTCGCCGACATAGATTGTTTTTATTCCCCTGAAAACTCCAGTTGTGAACAATGAACTGACTCTTGTATCAAAACCGATTCTTTGTTCAGGCCAGTAAACATCCTGCATAACATCTCTAGCTTCCATTGCATTGTATATTCTGGCATCTTCATAGATTCTGAGGAATTCAATCCATGCATCCATAGCAACTTTTTTCTGTGCATCAGTTCCAGTCAGGAACTTCGTGTCTGAATATTCATTAATCATCTTACCCATTATTACAAAGAATGCTCGTTGCTGCTCTCTTAGCAGAATAATTTCATTTTTAAGGTTAAAATAGTGCTTTGATTCCTTATGACGTTCATATTCTATAGTAGCTTCTTCCTTTTTTTGCTCAAGAGTGCGGATTGATTTTTCATATCTTTGGACAAAAACCTGCAGTATCGCAGTCAGCTGCAGTAGGTCTGGATTCTTGTTCATCTTCTTTAAAACTTGAATGTTGTCGAGCGCAGCCTGATACATCAGCACTTCGTTAAGCACAATTTCTTTGAGATCCATGTACTCAGTCATTCCTGCGCCTGCTGCCCACATTCCAACATCTTTACCAATTCCTATTACGGGGATTTTTCCTGCGATTACTAGTAAAGTTGAGTCATCGAATGAGATTTCAATCGGAAGGAATTTTTTGTAGTATGCTTCATATGATTTCTTTCTCGCTTCTATGAACTTGGTGTAGTCATCTGCGTACTCAGGGAGCAGTACAGCCTGTCCGGTTATTAGATTCAAAACAAGTTTGGCTTTCTCACCGTTCATCTTTTTGCTTTCTGCAATGTCTTTCTGCAGCCTTTCAATAGCCTGTGCCCTTGTTAGCCCTTTGTACTCGTCATATTTGCCATCATACTGCATCCGTTGGAAGCCCCACCAATCTCTATACGTCCAAGTTATTTTTTTAAGATCTTCTGAGCGCTGCTTTATGTCTAATGAATATTTGTTCATCTCAGTTTCAGCAGCAACCTGTTTTTCATAGAATAGCCGTGCAGCAGCAGATCTTCTGGTTCTGTCCATGAAGCCCAGATAAACTGGGTCAGGAACAACGAGTTTCTTTGCATTAATTTCAGAAAGCTTATTCTTGTCAGCATTAATTGAAATCTGCAAAGCATCTTGTTTTGCAAACAGTTCTGGATTAGCCTGCCTTGCTTCTTCTCTGCTGTATATTTCATTCTGAGACATGAAGCTCAGGATTTCGCCGTCAATCAAGGCGGCATCTTTTTCATTATTTGCGATAGTTTGCTTGAGCGCATAAACTTGGTAGCTTAATGAAGAAGTCTCCTGCGATTTTTTGTCTGCTATTCTCTTGGCAAGAGCTAGTACTGTTTCAAGCGATGCCAGCTGGGCAAGCTCTTCTTTTGATGCAGTCTTGACATCTGTCTTTGCTTTCAGTTCATCAAGCTCTTTCTGCAGCTTTTCAACATTTGAACTGGCTGCGTTCGAGTCAAGCCTTAGTTCAGCAACCCTGTCTTTGGTTGATTCAGCATTAGTCTTCTGCTTCAAAACAAGGTTATACCATGACTCAGTATCTTCTGCAATTGCCTGCTTTGACATTCCGTCTGCACTGTAAAACCCGCGCAAGCTTGTCATGCCATCAACAATGGCCCAGTCTTTTGCATTATATGCTCTTATTCTCAAATCATCAATCCTTGGTGCAAGCTCTTTGTTGAACTTTGCAACAATGTCGCTCGTGTCTTGATCCTTCTTCTTTCTGCTCTGGTATTCAAGCCAAAGCTTGGTGAACTGCTCGTTTATGCTGTCAGAGTCAATCGTTCTCTTTAATGCGTCATCAACCTGATATGCGATTTTTCCGCCGGAAGTGACCTTAAATGATTTTGCGCCTTCCTCTTTTCTTAGCTTTTTGAATGTGTCAATGTAAGTATTATAGAATTTGCTGAAAGCAGGCATTTCTTTAGCTCTCGTTTCCATCTCAGTTATCAGTCCTTTGTAGTCGCTGCTCTTGTCAATAAGCAGCTGCTTGAAGCTCTGCTCTTCCTGCTTTATTTTTTCCAAATAAACCTGATATGCGAATCTTGCAAGATGGCTTGCTGGAACATTTAGGTTTGGATTTTCTGCAGCTAATGCCTTAAGCTTTGCAATCAAATTCTTCAGAGCAGAATCAACATTTTTTTCAGCCTCATGCATAAACTGAAGCATCAATGCCTCTAATGTGTTTGAGTTTTCAACATCTACGAAATATTTGCTGAGCCTCTGAAGATAATACTCGAGCCTGTCGTTTGGCGTGAGCTGGTTCACTGTATCCTGTGTTTCAGAAGATGCTTCTTTTAGAAGGACTCTTGCAGCCTGAACAAGCCCGCCATATCTGTTAGTTTCAGCAGTCAGCTTGTTAATGTCCTCTTCGTAAATCTGCTTGTATGGCTCGGGAGCTTCTGCCTGTTTCTGCCTAAGTTCATATGATGCCTGGTTGAATGCATCAACAACCTCTATGTCTTTCTTGGCTTCCTGCAGCCTATTTCTCAGGTCATCGTATACTTTCTTAATCTCTTCAACCTTTGTCCTGAGGTCATCAATTTGCTTTTTCTTTTCCTTCAAAAGCTCCAATGTTTTTTCATAAACCTGTTTCGAGACTTCATCTTTCTCTTCGCTTAACAGTTTTTCAACTTCACTTATCTGTTTGTCAATATCTTTATTGTATTTGCTTGTTATGTCCTGATAGTTTTTGTAAGCATCATTCAGCTTTTTCTTGAAAGCCTCAAACTCTTGTGCAAGCTTAGGTATGCTTTTTATGTTTTCCTCGAGCTTCTTTATTGCCTCATTGACTTTTTCATTCTGCCCGCCGAATATCAGATTTAGTATTGCAAACTGCTGAACCTGATTCATCACTTCCCTGTTCTTAACTTCAACTTTCTCAAGATATTTTTTGTAATCCTCTTCAGTCAGCGGATAGTCGACTTTATCAAGAGGCTGAACTGGATTTTCCCTGCCACAGTTTGCTTTTGATGTGTCTATCTTTGGCATCCACGCCTCAGCTGACTGGAAGTAAATCTTGTTAATCTGGATGCCGTACTTTACGAGCAGAGACTCATAGTCTGCAATTTCAACAGCATACGAGTCAGTGAATGCAACCTGCGATTTTGCAAGAGCATCAACTGCCTTCATTATCAGAATAGTTTTCTTTGGATCAACAGAAGGATTGTCTCTTTTTTGTTCAAGGTCAGACTTCTGCTTGCCTAATGTTACTGCATCAGCAGTAATCCCCTGATATTGCGCATCCTTTAGTATAAGATCGCCGAGCTTGTTTTCATCGCCTTTAGCCTGCTCATTCAATTGTTTTTTTCTCTCATCGCTTTGCTTGCTGTTTTCCTTAATTTGCTTATCTATGTCTTTTATTTGGTCATCTAGCTTCTTGTAATCCTCTTTAGCTTTCTGAGCCTGTTCATCAAAATACTTCTTGTTATTCTCAATGAATTTCTTTATGCTTGCGTATGTTTTTTGTGCAGATTCAGAGAACTTTACTGCTTCGTCTGAAAATTGCTTTGCGCTGCCAAGCTTCTCTCTGTCCCGCTTTGCCTGCGCAAGCTCTTCATTTGCCTTTAAGAGGTTTGAATTTGCGTCTGCAGGCTTTTTGTACGCATCCTGCAAATCCTGCGGAAGCTTTGCAACATCATCAAGAGGAAGCTTTTGCACATCTTTTATCCCGTTTTTAAAGCCATAATTTTTTGCAAGCTTGTCAAGGGCAGTTTCTGCATTTTTGAAATCAGTTTGAAGCTGATTTGCTTTTTTCTCTAAATCACTGATTTTTGTGTCAAGCTCCTTTATCAAGTCAGCAGGACCGTCGTCAGTTAGCTGTTTCCAGTCCTTTAGGCTGTACTCGTCTTCAGGCAGTACATCTTTTGCAGGAGGCTCTGCAGGAGATCTGTACATTGCAGGCCTGCTGCTTATTCCTTTCTCCCTGTCCTGCTCTGATTTCTGGAAATTTTCGACTGCAGAAGTATATTTCTGTTTTGAGTCATCTGCACTTGTCTTTCCTTCCTTTGCAATTTTTTCAACATCTGCAAAAAGCGTGGTAAGTGCTGCAGAATCCATTTGGTTAATCTTGTTTGTATTTGTGTTAATTGAGTCTACGAGCTTCTTGTTCTGCTCAAACACAGCAAGCATCTGCTTCAAATTATTATTTTTTTCTTGGCTGTAAATTTTTGCAAACTTGGAGTCAGCGCCTTTCAAAATCTCATCGAGTAAACCTGTAATTGTTGTTCTTTCAGCATCATTGATTACTTTATCCCCTTTCACGCTTTTCATATTGTTATTGAATGTTGTTACAGTGTTGTCCCTGAAAGCCTGCGTGAATTTGAACAGTTCCTTCCTGTTCTTTATTTCCTTTCCTGCCAGTTCATAGTTGACTTCAATGTTTTGATAGATGCTGTTTATGTTTGAATTAATATTAACAGAACTGTCTGATTCCGAAAGCGGAGATGCAGGTTTTGGCTGCGCAACTGCTGCGCCAATTAGTCCTGGTTCATTTGGTTCTTCAGGTAGAGTTTCTTCATTGCCTTGCTGCGCTTTAATCATGTCGAGGAATGCATCAATAATATCTGCTTCAGTAGTTTTTCCATCAGGAGGGCAGCTGTCTCCAGGAGTTGGAACTGTGTAAACACCAAATGTCTGGCTTAAATCCTCGTCTCCAGTCTGGTCAGTTTCAAGCCTTCCGTTTCCTTGGTATTTTTGTGGAGTTGTTGGTGTTTGTGGAGTCGCTATTCCAGTTATTCCTCCTCCAGTGCATTCTCCATTTTGCACAACAGATACTCCTGCAACTTTAGCATAGCATAAATTTGAATATGTTTTTCCATCAGCCCCGCATACAGGAGCATATTCTGCAAAGCACACCCCTTGCTGCGGTTCAGTTGTTTGCTGCACTTGCTCTGAAGAAGTCAACTGGAATTTTGAAATAAAGTTCTTTAATGCAGTTGTGTCAGCCGACTCTTTTGGATTATAGCTGCACTGCCTTATTCTTTGTATTGAAACAACAGGAAGTGACTTGATAATGTCGCTGACATAGAAATAATTGAATGGGTGCTGTGTTAGTTCAATTGCTTCTTCAAAATTAGTATCCTGCCCTAAATAATCCCATATTTCCTCAGGCACAGGCTCAGTTTCTTGCGCTGGCTGCGGTTCTGCTTCAGCAGTTGATTGTATCAGCCCAAGCTTTTTCTCAAACAACTCTAATTCAGGGGATGTGACTGACATTATTTTTTTAACTTGTTCAGGAGTTTCGCCTTTTTCAGGCATGCCTGCAAGTTCGTAAACATACTCCCAAGGCTGTTTGTCCTTTGGAATGGAAACTCCCTGTTTTGAAAGCACGTCAGGGGTAGGAACCTCTTGCGGGGCATTCAAGTTATTTGAAGCCTGCGCAAAGAAAGGCGATTCAGCAAATTTCATTCCATTGCCTGTAAATTGGGTTTGAGGCACAGTTAAATCTTTGTTAGGCGCTGAAGGCGGAATGAGATATTTTTCATCAGGCTTTGGCGTGATTTTTTCTTTCAAATCTTCAGCGAAAGGAACAAATGTCTGCTCTGCAACTGGCGTATCAGGGTAGTATGTTGTTGGTGCAGAGCCAAAATCAATTCCATCGATTGCAACTCCAGTCTTGTCAACTGCAGATGATGTGCTGTAGTAATTAACAATATCTTCATCCAAGATTTTGTCAGACTTGCCGTCCCATGTGTACAAGTAGACTGACTCGCCGTCGCTTACAATTCCTTCTGCAGGATTATTTAGTATTGGACCAAAATAATCATCTCTTGAGCCAACTACAACTTCCCTCATTTCAGGTATGTCGTCAGGAAGATAGGAATCATCTTCAAAAAGCTCGATGTCTGGAACTATGCCATAGCTCAAGTAGAATGCATCAGAACCCCATAGTGCGATTGTTACAGTTGCCCCGTGCGGTATGACATATCCGTCAGGGAACCTTGCGTGGAAATCGCCCCAGTCTCCTCCGCCAAAGTTTTTGTCTGTTGTTATTTTGTAGTATGCTTTTCCTTCTGGATTGTTTACTGTTTCAGTTAACTCGCTTTCAGCAACAGCTGAGCCAGTTATTAGTCCCGGCGAAACAGGCTCTGTTGGCACAATTTCTTCAGGAACATTAGGTTCAGCCGGCATTGCATCTAGCTGTCCAGGAACTTGAGGCTCGGAGGGAAGTTTTACAAATTCAGCAGGGTTGCTAGGTTCTTGAGGCAAAATTTCATTTATCAAGCCAGGCTCTCCAGGATACGCAGGCAGATTAAGTTCGCCAGGCTCTTTTGGTGAAAGAGGAAATTTGGATTTAACAGAAACTTTGCTTGGCGAGCTGTCTGAAAGATAAAGGTTTGAAGCATCAAAATCCTTTCCAGGATTATAGATTTCTATAAACTGTCCGCCGGGGTTTAGGCTTGAAAATATTCTTAGCTCGTTAATTTGAACTGTTGCCTCAATCTCACTTCCTGCCTGCCCGCTCAGAGGAGGAGTTGGGGGCACTGGCGGCGTTTCAGGACCTTTTGGAGTCACAGCCCCGTCTGGGAAAAATTTGTCCTGTTTTATGTAAAGAACAGATATGCTGTCTTCACATCCAACTGGAATCTGGGGCTGCACACATTTGCAGTTTACACAGTCCCATCCTTTTTTGCTGTTTGCAGGAAGAATGTTAGCTGGCTCATTGTATCCGCATTTTTTAGGATTATTCGCACTGCCCTGGTGGTCTGTGTCAAGGTCACATTCCTCTGCGCCAGTAACTTTTCCGTCTCCGCATTTATCAACGCATTTGCATTTATCACATGTCTTGTCCTTGTCTTTTATATCCACTTTCCCGCATTCATATCCCGGATAGTTTTCACACTGTTCTTTGACAGGCTCTTCTTTCTGAAGACTTTCATCCCCGCAATATCCGTCGCAGCATGTGCCAATGTGCTGAGTAAAAGGAGTGTTAGCATCACCCTTTTCATACCAAACACTAACTCCCGAGTATGTTGCACTGCTGTAACTGGAACATTTTATATCGTCATCAACTTGTTCAGAAACAACTGTTCCATATTTGTTAACATCTTTCCCGTCAACTTTGTCAGCGCAGGGACTGTTTGGATTTAAGTTGCATCCGTAACAAGTTTTGTATTTTGTCTCTTCACCACCGCCACCTGGCTTTTTGCAGCAGTAGCCGTGTTCAGGGTCAGGCATCTCGCCTTTGCAAACGCAGCTTGAAGGGCATTCACCATAAGTTATTGTGCTTGAGCCATCGGTGTAAGTGCCTGCACCGTATTTGGAGCATCTCATTCCATTGTCAGGATCAAGATAGCCAAATCCTGAAGTTTCTCCGCATGGTTTTGTATAAACATTCGAAGGGTCAGTCTCTGCATCAGGCTGCGAGCAAAGTGTGCCGGCATCCCATGTTGCTGCACTAACATCTTTTGCTTCTAATTGAATATTGGATAATATAAGAATCAATACAAAGAATACTGACTTTATACACCTATCAAATTCCCTTTTTCCCATTTAATTTTCACTCTGTTTTGAGTGAATCCCTCTTTAGTTCCTGTAAATACCCCTTGTTGCTTTTGAATAGGTTTTTTGTTTATAAATGTTATGGTTACTATTTGCTTAAGCTTTTCTTCGGCAAAATCTCTACAAAAATCACAACCTTTATATATAAGTTATTCCTAGTAGGTAGTAACAAATAGAGGTGAGGAGCATGGGGGATGAAACAACTATTAATTATGTTAGTCGCGGTATTTGCGCTCGGATATTTGGCGAGCACAGCAATCAGTGAGCTTCAGCCAAGCCAGGCAGAGAAGCCTAAGGTATTTACAATCACTGAAAGCTTTAACGAAAAGCCATCCCCTTCTGACTGGATAAAACCATCACAGATAGAAGTTTACGATGACAAAATCGTACTCAATGTAAAGGATGCAACTTGGGCATCATTTGCAGACACAAATTCAATGGACCCAGTTTTAGACGAGAGCACAACTGGCATTGAAATCAAGCCGGCATCTCCTGATCAAATCAATGTTGGAGACATAATTGCATACAAGTCTGAGTACGGAGTAATAATTCACAGGGTCGCTGAAAAAGGCGAGGATGAGCAGGGAGTTTATTTTGTTGCAAAAGGCGACAATAACAACATGCAGGACCCTAAGAAAATCAGGTTTAATGAAATCGAGAGAGTGCTTGTTGCTTTGATATATTGAGGAGAAAATGGCAGAAGAACTACCAAAAATACTGGATGTATTGTTTTACGAGCCAAACGGCGCAAAAGAAAGGATTCATGTAGTCAGGGATGCGTATGATTCTCTCAAGCAGTATAACAAATACATGGGATATCTTGTAAAATCATTCACATGCGAGCGTTTGGACCCAAGCGAGGCAAAAAGAAGAAAATCTCTCTGGACAATTCTTAATGTTGCAATAGACCATCCTACGCCAAGGAAGGAGTTGTTTAGCGGCATTGAAGCACTAAAAGAAATGATTATGGAGGATTTCAAGCTTTCTGAGCAAAATCTTCCGCCCATGCATTTTCTTACAACTTATCCGTATGAAATGACTGGGCAAACAACTATCCCTGGCACATATGAAGAGCTTAAAGCAGCTTACAGCTGGTTTGCAGATGAATTTGCAAATCTTCCAAGGGAAATAGACAAAGACAAGCATATAGGTATGTTTGTTTTCAATGCATACAAGGGAAACGGCCAGCTTGAAAGGATTATGGACAGCCTTGAAACAGATTTTCCAATGCTGTCAAACTGCCTTTGGCTTGCATGCAAAAACAGAGAAGAGATTTTATCTCCAACCATAATCAAGAGGCTGAATGAAGACCTTGACAGCAGGAGACTGCTCGAGTATAATCCAGAGAATGCAGGCGCAGTGTCAAGCACAATAACAGGAAGAGTTCTTGCCTCGCCTTACGAAAGGCTCCATATAAAGCCTGTAGGGCAGAAGAAAATGGAATTGGACACAAGAGTATTTCCAGCATTTCCAGGCGGAGTCAAAAATTACAGCTATTATGTCAAAAAATACACAGGCATACTGCCTGTTGTTGCAATGAACCAGGGCATAGGCAATGCAATGGGCATTGTTTTAGCGCATGCGCAGATTGAAAAAAAATGCCCGAGTGATGATCCTTTTTTGACAGAACTGAAAAAAGACCTTGAGCTTGAGCTTGAGAAGCTGAAACGCAATATAACAGAAGTGTAAATTGAGGAGTAAAAATGGAAACAATAAGATTAGAGCCAGCGGGAAAGGTTGATTATGCAGTTGCAAACCTGAAAGGAAAAAAGAACTATGACTGGCTCAGGAATATTTCAAATGCGGTTTATAAAATAAGCCTTCCAGAAACAGTCATGCACCTGTATGCTGATTCAGACCTGATTAAGCTTGTAAAGGTCACTCCAAGGTGGAGAGACATTGCATTTAAAGTCTCAGCAGACGCGCCGGGGGCAGAGTGCCTTATGATGAAGGCTCTGCAGAATTCACTTAAGAAAATAAGATGCCTTGTTGTATCGCCAGCACTTGAGGACAAGCTTGAGCATTACCTGCCTAATTTCCAGCTGCAAAAATTATTTTAAACTTTAAATTTGTATTCTTTTAGGATTTCTTTTCCATCAACTGTTATTTTTCTTACAATAACCCCCTCTCGCTGAGCTTCATGCCTTGCTCTTTCAGCGTCAGTTTTGAGAAGCTTTTCGTCAACATCAATATTTGTTATTTTGTAAGTCTGCTTGATGATTGCCTCAGAAAACTCACCCACTCCAGAGTCAAACAAAAATTCATCAATGACTTTTTTCATATCCTCTTTAGGCAAAGTCAAAACAATGAATTTTTCTGCAAGGCTTCCGATTTTCGGGGTTTCCTTTTTCTTAATCTTTGCCAGCCTCTTTCCTGAGCTTAAGTCAAGCAAAAGATAAACATCAAAAAATTCATCAATGAACTGTTTTGCTTTTTCAGGAGATAAAGTTACAGAGAATTCAAACTTCTTGCCAGACTTGCCGTGCCTTGCTTTTATTTCAGTCTGTATCCCGTATTTTGCAAGCTGAGATGAAATGTCTTTTATAGTCGGGATTGTTCCTGACAGCACAACCTCTTCGCTGCACAAAGACACTGCAAATTTCAATAAGAAATTAACA